>Ga0214479_100419_pt1 | contig 25291 bp, 19 predicted proteins | sample M1_20Mar14CPVII9_5_FD_165054 | JGI IMG/M metagenome (GOLD analysis project Ga0214479, IMG submission 165054) | Marine eukaryotic communities from Monterey Bay, California, United States - M1_20Mar14CPVII9sort6BwellE14 | ecosystem: Environmental > Aquatic > Marine > Unclassified | place: USA...
GGGAGTGTTCATCAACTTGTTATATACCCATACAATGCCAATCAACTACTATTCTAGCAAGCCTACATCTCTGAGGTGACACTTGATGGCCAATCATTGCCTGAGAGTTGGCAGAAAATCGAGATTTTTCCTGATCTGAGGCATGAACCCCGCCAACACGGGGCTGTAAAAGTATGTTGGAGGGACTTACAATCATGCTGGGAGTGTTCATCAACTTGTTATATACCCATACAATGCCAATCAACTACTATTCTAGCAAGCCTACATCTCTGAGGTGACACTTGATGGCCAATCATTGCCTGAGAGTTGGCAGAAAATCGAGATCTGAGGCATGAAACCCACCAACATGGGGCTGTAAAAGTATGTTGGAGGGACTTACAATCATGCTGGGAGTGTTCATCAACTTGTTATATACCCATACAATGCCAATCAACTACTATTGCAGCACCTTCATTGATGAGATGCCATACCCCCTCTTGATGGCCAAACATTGCCTGAGAGTGGCAGGAAATCGTGATATGAGGCAAGAAATCCGCCTACATCTGCATAATGTTGGAGGGTGTTAGCACTATGCTAAGGGTGTTACTGACCTTGTTGTTCACCTTAGCTAAGCAATTGCAATTTACATAATAGGGCTTACCATTAGAGTTATTTAGGGTTAATATTTGAGATGTGACATCTTGCTTTCTCATCTTGTGATTCATTTAGTCGTAATCTTCGCCGCTCTGCATTTTTTAATGTGCAACCAACATTGTCGATGTCTTATAATATCAATGCAGCCTCTTCATCTATTATTGTTGTAGTTGCAATACTTCTTGAACAGGGTAGATATCAATCTTTATTGCAATCAGGGACATAATTGTGTATCTGTTGAGGTTAGTTTATATTGTTCTACATATACATCTTTATATTTCTATTGCAATTATATGTATATGCATACTAAAATCAACTATCTTTCTTACTAAAAACAACTATCTTTCTCTGTTTGTGTTTGTATTAGTTTTAGTTTTATAGCATACTATGGTCGCCTCCTACTATAATATGAAATGGCTCATCCCTCTAGCCATTCATCTAGGCTTTGTCAGATATGTCGTTGGCACAGCCACCTTTGATACTCTTGATGAAATCCTCTTAACTGATATTATGTCATCATACATTACACACGAGGAGTCGACATGTTCACCAGATACGGCAAGCTCAACATCTTTCAGCTTTGAATTCCAGGGTACTAATACAGAATCAAATTGGAATCCAGACCTTGTTGGTTATGAAAGTGATATGTTTCAAGCAATAATGAGCCATAACGATACAGAAGGTGATCGTTCATGGGAAATTAGGATTGGATTAAATGGCGTGATCTATAGCCACTTTGTTAAGGATATGTATGGTGAAACTCTTCCACCACAATCGAGAGAGGATGCACCGTGGATTGATGATGTTATACAGACCGTGGCGGTAGTTGGAGAGTTGAATCAACAAACAGTTCTTCCTCAATTTTGTGAAGGTGATACCACAGAATCCTGTAGGAAGATGTTTGTTCATCAAGCAGGTGCATACCAACGAGATGAGGAAAACCTCAATACCACGGATGCACCCTTTTATTCTGCTACTTTGGCAAAGCATTGCCAGGTAAATGATTACAATTCATGTGTCTTAATAGTGTGCATGAGATGTGCACGAAATGTTGTTCGTCTAATTGTCTTTATTACCTATTTAACAGGGCAATTATTGTATGTTTGCTTCATGGGGTCAGCAGGCACATGTCGAGACTCCCTTCACAAGCCCTATTATGTTTATTAACATGTACACCAACTGTGGAAACGGTAAGATAGATTTATTCCAAATGATTCACTATAACAACAACTAACAACTCTCCCCTCCATTACATATCACTTAGGCAAGATCGAACATACTCAGATGATTCACAACTTTGCCCCTGACGGATCACCGAGTAGTGATGTTCTATACGATTACTTCAATGTTGGGTGGGGCGGCGTAAGAAGCAGCTCACTTCCATACGCCATGGAGTCTAATCCACAGAATGAGGATGATAGCCTTTACTTCGGTCACCCAGCTGAAGTTGACTATGTCCCCCTTTGTGCTTGGAGTCAAGAAGATGAGGGCCGTCAAGTACCGACAGATATTAGTGCTTTGAACGGTTACACAACTTTTGTTGGTCCTGGTTTGTCTATTGACCGTTCCATTACTCTTCCTTGTAGCCTACCTGGTGGATGCAGTAGTACCAATCTAGATGAATGTATGCGTGATAGTTGTACAGACGCCCAAATTACCAACGAAGGCTACAAAAGAATATCTCTTGCCTCCCCTCCTAGGGGGCCTAAATGTGTCAAGGATGGCACATATGAAGGACAGGTTACTCTAAGATGCAGCCTCTCACATAATGGAATCTTTGGACAAACAAGTACATTGAGTAGGTCAGATCCATGTGCACCGTGGTCAAACTCAACTCTTGGACTAAAAAACACAGAGACTAAACAAACACTCGAAGTTGTTAATATCCGCCATTGGGCTGGCCTTCCTGCTCGAACCTGGTGTGCTAAACCCGACGGCTGCACTTCAGCAACCCGATCTACCTGTATGGTACCATGCGATGAGTCTGAGATTCCCGAAGGCCATACAAGGATGCCATTGGAGATTGCTGCTACTGGTGCCAACTGTCAGTGGCATAACCCCAGAAATGGAGGAGACGCCTTTCCAAGAAAAGTTTCCGTTAAGTGTGATCTTAGACCTTTGGGTTTTGGCCAAACCAGACCACCGGATGGAAAGTTTATGACCGGGCCTTTGACTTTATATAACACCGCAAACGGGAAAACTCTTGATATCCATGGCGTAAGATACTGGAGTTGGAACCCAAACAATAGGCACTTAGTATTCCACAGTACAGTGGATGATGTTGAGGGAGACGAAATTGCTCAAGATGCGGCTGTACAAGAGGCCGTTGCCATGGCCAACGCTGCCTTCGACCATACCAGTAATGCTCCCGTCTCAATTATGATATTGCCAGAGGTTTACTTTACAGTCTCTGAAACAGATGAACAAGTTGCTATAGACACTGCCGCTAACTTTTTTGCAAACGATAGTGAAGACTCTATCCCCATTGAGGTGGTGGAAGTGGTACCTGTTGATACGCTACCAGCTGTTTTGCCTAAACCTTGGTGTCGCAAGATTGAAGAACCATGCATCACATCAACAAGATCTACTTGTATGGTACCATGTGAAGACGAGAATATCCCAACTGGCTACTCAAGAATGCCTCTGGAGATTGCTTCTACTGGCCCAAATTGCCAACATCACAACCCAAACAACGGAGACCCATTTCCAAGGAAGATCAATATCAAATGTGATCTTCGACCTCTTGGATGGGGTCAGACGAAGGCGTTGGACAAGCGCTATATGTCAGGACCGCTCACTTTCAAGAATACAGCTAACAACAGAACACTTGATATACATGGAATTCGTTACTGGTCGTGGAATCCAAATAACATGCACTTAAACTTTCATAGTGCGGTAGATGATGTTGAAGGAGATCCAGCTGCGCAAGCTGCTGCTGTACAAGAGGCTCTTCTTCAAGCCAATACTGCGTTTGAGAATACCAGCGGCCAGACTGTTCCTCTCGAGTTGATTTACAATAGCTATTCTACTTCGGCACCTACTACAGCAGCCCTGCCAACATTCACATATATCTATGGAAAAGGAGACGATTACGAGCTAAATGGATCTATTGGCGGAAGAGGCCGAAGGAGGGTTGGAAGTACACAGCAGGGAGTCGGAAAAAGAGACTTCACAGTCTTTACTGTCAATTGGTGGCACTCAGGGGCGTTACTACCTCCTGGAGATACTTATCTCAACCGAGGTTTTCTTCTGTCAAGTGATTTGGGTAGTGTAAAGACTACTGCCGACAATCTTGTGGAGAAGACATACATTGATCGGATCGAACCGCAAGATTATACATCGAGGGCTATTGATCTGTACTCTGGTGTTCATGCCAATGGTGTAGAGCACTTTGTGGCCGTACTAGATGGTGTGTGTAATTCACCGGCAACACTGAGATGTAGTGGAAAGTCGACCCCAAGCCCCAATCACCTCCCCTTCTTCCTTGTGACATGTGGAGAGTCAACATATCTAGGAAGAAATCCATATCATTTCACACCAGACTTTGGTGCCGAATTTCCAGCGCATGGGAGCATTGAACAACCAGTCAAAGCATACGTATGTGACGGACAAAATCCGTCATTACGACCAACTTGGAAGTTGATTGGGTACTTTGATTCAAATTGCACTGAATCAGAAGGAATAACATACCACGATGACACTTGTGACTCGCTCTTCCCTTGGGAATAGATTGAGGTAGTATAGGAGGAACATTGTAAATTAGTTATGTAATTAGTATACCAACTTGGATACAATTAACTCAATCTATTCTATTAGGAATATTGTAAATTAGTTAGTATATGTAGTGTTTGCTTCTTCACCTCAGCGCTTTTCACTGTCCCATTTAGTAATAAGACTCCCAGTTACAAAAAGTCAAGGGCTCCTCTAATTTCTAATCCTCTAATAAGATAGCATACTGCTTGATTGAATGTACCTACTATTGTATAATTGATAGCAGTAAGAGCAATCGATAATAGTTTGGTTGTTTGCAAAGATGTCATCTCTCAATAATTCCAATCAATCTCAAATCCGGAAACGGAAGAGGAGGAGCCCCTCAATAATGTTATTATTATCAACACTACTACCAACAGCTACACCACTACATACATATCTAGGTCCAACACACTGCAATAAACAAGGTCATACCGCTACATCAGTAGTACAATCAAATTCAAAAGGCTACTCATCGTTCAATCATCTATTATTTGATATTGTATCATTAACACACAAGTTTAAAAGCGGTATAGTTATACCTGAAGAACAATTAACATTTACTATATGCGCAGGAAGTACCATCGATTTAGATGATAGTTCTGTACCTTTGGGTTTCTTACCAATTGAGATTCCACGATTAACAATAAAGTGTGGTGATACAGGTAAACGCGGCAAGACCGGATCACATTGTATTATTAGAGGTGGAGGCAAGCGTAATCCAAAGTCAACTACATGGAATACAAATCCCGAAAGTTCATTCAAAGTAGACGAGGCTGGTATATTAGGAGGCGGCGCTAGTAGTGTTGCACAGATATATGTCTATGGCGAGAGTGCATATGAGATTACTCTGCAAGGATTAACTTTTGACAACTCAGTAACACTTGAAGAGAAGAGATTGTATAATGAATATGTTGCCAAGTTTGGAAGTGACGAGGAGTTATTTGAATCTTCTAATACTGATGATGTATATAATGCTTTGTTAGATGAAATAAATGGTGAACAAGAGTATGAAGCTGCAACAAATGATATCGATTGGGGTGAGCTTGGTAATGGAAATCGTCGCCGTAATCTCCAATCATGGCTCCAAGATGGGAAGGAAGAAGTCAAGCCAGCACATCGCTTTGCTTCCGTCGCAGTCCGAGGCAAGGGATATGGAGACGATGCAGGACCTCGCTTGATTACAATTGAAGATTGTAGATTTGTAGCACATCGAGGATATGCAATACTCGTTAGCCCAGGTATTCAAGAGCCAGATATGCCAATGGCACCTACATTTGACTTCCCTCCTTCCGTTGAACCGCATTCGATGGGTGATAATGACAACAATAATGATGCAGGTATAATGCCTTCGTTTAATGTGCAAAACTCCGGTGAGATCTACAATGGATTAACCAATGGCGGCGAGCAGTCTAGTAACAACAGTACTGCCAGTGGACAAAGAAGTCTTAATCTATTAGATGATGGAGAGAAGTTCATTCCACATGACGGGTTAGTCTCATACTATGATCATTCGGTAGGCAAAGCCTCCCTTGATAGTCGTCGTGTCAAAATTATCAAGTCGGAGTTTGCCAACAACATTGTCGATGGCGAGAATGTTGCTGGACTAGTCACATCGGCATATTCATTGACACTCACAGACTGCTTCTTTCAAAAGAATTCTGCCAAGGCTATGGTATTCATTTACAACAATGAGGCTATTATAGACAACTCAGTCTTTGGTCAGAACATAGTTGAGGTGTCTACTGTGATCATGTCTAGTCCAAAAGGAAGCAAGCCCAAAGATTCGACTGATACTGAATATGAACCCGGTCATATCATAGAACGATCATGTTTCTTAGGGTCGAATGTAGGTATGTCGAATGTATTGGTTACTGATGTCGAGAATACAGGGTTTGGACAGAGTGATAATCATGCCACAGGTACTCAATTTACATGGGCATCGACATGTGAAGGCAGCGCCGCCGAACAGTATGGTAATGATTGCTTAGATTCTGGCAATTGTGATGGGACTTGTGTTGCATTCACAAGCGAGAAATGTCTAGCCGACAGAGTAAACACTCGTGAATATGATTTGTTCTTTAATTCTGGTAACAAGAGTGGAAGTAGTCTTATAGGCTTGTGGGCTTCATTAGGGATGGTACTGGCTGTCATGTTATCTTAATCATAAAGTATAGTATGTGTAATTAAGATTGTACAGAGTAAAGTTAGTCAAGACTCAAGACTGATGTCAGTTCCTCTTTGAGGATACCTTCACCTCAAAGATACCTCAACTTTTTCTCATTTTTTTTCTCCATTTCCATTCTCCCCCCTCCACATCGAACATAGTCGTCTCAATATACTCATGGCTAATAATATACCATCTCAGACTACAATGAAGCTTTGTAATCTTTTAATATCAATGGCCTTGTCGGCTACATCTGTGGAAGCATTCACATTTTCAAGAGTACATCATTGCAAATCTTACATAACAACAACAACAATATCCTCCCCCCAGTCATTACAATCGTCATCTCCTCCTACACAACTACACATGTCAGACTTTGACTTTCCATCGGCAATGCCAGCCAAACCTGAGCAGACGATGAAGGAGAAGATGGTAAGTTTATTTGAGATGTGTTCTTATGACGAATGATATATAATGTACTTACATTTATTTCTCCTTGCATACACAGCAAGAATCAGCAACTCAATTCATTGCCAATATAAATGCTCAATTAGACGAAGGCGTGAAGCCACCGCCTGAGATGGAAAGTTTACAGCAAGCTCGGGATGCAGATGCCGATGAAAAAATATTGGCTATTAAGATCTACGAATTAATGATAGAGCAAGGAATGACATATGATATAAATCCCGAAACTGGTAGACTTTCACCAACTGAATTCGATATTAAGAATAATTTAGAGATTCCTGAAGTAAAATCGGAGTTCAAACAGCTGTATGATTATGGTATGCAACTTATTCAAAGAGGATTGATCGGTGTTGACGATTGCAAAGATATTGTGAAGAGTAGACTAATTGATCGTACTGGACTTTCTCCCGAGGAGTTCGATAAGTGGCTTGGTTATTAGAATCAACACTGCTCGCATGCTGCATTGGTCTGAGATTGGGATCATCTTAAAGTTAAAAGCTAGTTATAAGTAAAGCAAAGCAAAGCAAAGCATTGCAAAGAGATGCATTTGTATGAACAAAACCTAGTATTATTACTAGTTACTACCAACATTTTACCTACACAACGACTACAGATTCCCCGAAAAGCAATTCACTCATAACAACTGTTCAATCAAACATTCTATGCCCCCTTTGGCTTGGCCGCTTCTGGGCCTGTAGGTATGATTTCACCAGCAGCCTCAACCTCACCCTGAAAGTAAGCAATAGTCTTCTTCAATCCCTCCTCAACAGAAACTTGTGGCTCCCAATCAATCTCTCTTTTGGCAGTACGAATATCTGCCTTACGCTGTGTAGGATCATCAGCCACCTTGGGTAAGTAAATAATCTTACTCTCTGACTTGCACATATCACGAATTTTGGTAGCAAAGTTTTTGATTGTCCATTCATCTGGATTTCCAATGTTGACGGGTTGATCATAGTTACCATTCATCAGCTTGACTAATCCATTAACCAAATCATCCACATACTGAAACGAGCGAGTAATCGAACCATCGCCATAGATTGTAATGTCCTTATTTTGTAGAGATTGAATGATAAAATTAGAAACCACACGGCCATCATTCGGATGCATACGGGGACCGAATGTATTAAAGATACGAGCAACACGAACATCGACATTGTTTTGGTTTTTGTACGCATACATCATTGTCTCGGCCACACGCTTCCCTTCATCATAACAGGCCTAATGAAGTTTAAATGAAGAGATGTATATATAAGATGCAAATATGTATATGATATAGAAGAAGCAATGTATCTACTCACCCTAGGTCCAATGGTATTAACATTTCCCCAATAACTTTCAGGTTGAGGATGTACATTTGGATCACCATAAATTTCCGAGGTACTGGCCATTAAAATCCTAGCTTTGACACGCTTGGCAAGTCCCAACATATTAATGGTACCCATAGTTGATGTCTATTATTTGTTGCAATATATACATGTGAGTGATATGGAAAGGTATGAATAGAATTATGTATCTACACAAGATATATAAATAAGTGCACAAGATATATAAATAATATATACTCACCTTGATAGTCTTGACAGGGTTGTACTGATAATGAGGAGGACTAGCAGGACAAGCCAAATGATAAATCTGATCAACTTCCAAAAGAATAGGCTGAATAACATCATGACGGACTAACGAAAAGTTTGGATGATGTAACCAATGTTCGACATTCGCCTTCCGTCCAGTGAAGAAGTTATCCATAACGACTACCTCATGTCCCTCACTCATTAACCGGTCGACCAAGTGTGATCCAACGAAGCCTGCCCCGCCTGTGATTAAGATCTTTTTACGTAAATTATCAGATAGACGAACAGTTTGAATAACATGTGGTGTGTGTGGTGTTGGGATAGATTGTGATGCTAATAATTGTTGATCGGAGATTAACCTATCGATACATGCTCGCTTAGCGGCTGGATCATCATTAGATCCAGTAGAACCATTGCGTTTAAGACCAGATGACATGATAAAGAGTATATGGTTTTATTGTGTATATCTAATCTGTGTAGTAGCAACCTACAATATGAAAGATATAGGAGAAAGATATTGTGTGAGTTGATTTGCAAAAAAAACATATCAATGAGTCGCCGCCGCCAACTCATCCACCGCCACTACAACTATACTACAACACCACTTACTGAGATGACTATTTGATATTTATGAGCTATTCAAGTAGAGTATGTGGTCAATATTTAGCGTAGTGACTCGTCGGTCATTGACAAATAAGATATTTGTGAGTAAATGGCGAATAAACGGTATCAGAAGTTGGACCGAGTATGTACGCTATGATGTAGCTGAGATGACGGCTGGCTATATTATGATCATATGATTGGTTTAGATGACGGCTGAGATGACGGCTGGATAAAATTTAATGTTTTGGTGTTGAGATGTTGATGAGAAATGCAGCATTGCAAAAGGAAAAAAAAAACATGGTAAACATAAGAGCAGTGGAGCTGCAGAGGTACAACTTACTACTGTTTTGTACTACTATTGCGATCTATCAACTCACACTATAATAGTCGCATTAAATTTGTACTCGTTATTAGCAGAGAATTAGTTCTACCCCTCATCACCTTCTTCTTCTTCTTCTTCCTCTGTTGAACTTTTCCACCAACTAGTTAAACCTAATCCATCTTCACATATACTACCAACAATTTGCATAGGTGCCGGCAGTGCTTCACTAGATGAATCACTTAAATCCGCAGATGAACTTCGTTTACGTACTACTCCGTTATTATCATCTTCTCCTTCCCCGTTTGTGTTGCCTACTCCTTCAGATTCTTTTGCGCCATTGGTAGTACCACTAGAAGTACCACCACCACTGCTTCCATTCAATCCAAATGCTCGATCAGATGAATGAGATGTAGTTGTTGTCGTTGCCTGAACTCCCTTCATTGTTGTTGTTATCCTTGTAAAGTTTACAGCCTTAACCTTGAACCGTATCTCTGATCCTATTTCTATTTCAAATCTATTTTCTTCTTCTCCCTCTTCTTCTATGTCTACACCTGCAGTCCCTTTGGTTACCTCTTCTATTGTACCCCCATTTTCCTCTCCTTCTTGCTTGACATCACTTTCTTCAGTCTTATTTCCCTCTCCATCTTCTCCTTCTTCTTCGTCATCATCATACCGTGGTGTCCATACCCAAAGACCACTCTTCTCATCATATCTACTAGGATTTAACATCCAATATGCCGGTATAAATACATGATCAAAGAATTCTCCAACACTCACCACAATACCACCCTCATTACTTTCCTTCACAATACCAATTAATACCTCCTCGACGAATGGACGGAATACCACTGCCTGAAAAATAACCTGATGATGTGCACCTCCATCTCCGGGTACTAGTATACCATCACCAATTTCAAGTGGTTGACCATATGGGCAGATTATTAATCCAACATCAACAATAATTTTGTTGAGGTATCTTTTTTCAATTTCTGTTTGGACTGAATTTAGAGTTGGTTGGGATAGTAGATGGGGTGGGATGCGTATAGTATCGGCTAGGAGTGTTAGAACAAACATATCTTTTAAGTTGTTGTTTGTATAATATAGCTTGATTTGATATATTTTATTTTGATGTCTGTCTGTTAATTTTGATGTATATAACTTGTGTCTAATATTTCTTGATTTCTTTTTCTGTTTGTTTAATGTTTATGTGAACAATAATAGCTTGATTAAAAGTTAATATTTGTTCGGCGCCTTCAATGATAACCCTTTCTAAAGGCGCCTTGTATCTATATTTGACAATATAAAAGCAAATACCGGAGTATTGGCTTCTGTTGAAAAGCAACGCTATGTGAAGCGTTAGTTGGTGAAGTTTGTGGTAGTCGCCGTTGCCAATGAAACTTTGTCAGCATAGGTAGAGATATATTGACCTATCAATGGGGTTAATTAATCAATGTAGGAGGTATGTCTACTAATGATAGTAGAGCATTGCTAATTAATGTTACTGCAGGTTACTGTCAATAATTTATTTATTGGGTCAATTAAGAAATTGTGGTCTCTGGGGTGATTGTATCCAAAATAGAGTTTTCTACTTCGCTTCAATACATGAAAACTAAGTAGTACCATTATCTGTTGTTGTTAGGCTTTGCGCTACTTTATTTGCTTCTGTTTGTTTGGCGTGGTTTAATAAGGAGTAGTACTGTCGTTTATTTGATTACCAGGGGTATGATTGCTGCTGCGTCGGAGTAGTTTTGTTATACATTTCTAAGTTTTTACTGCAATAGACAAAATTGAAAGAAGGTGTATAAGTACATTAGGTACCGTTAGAACAATGGTAAAGCTCAATACATCAATGACAATGCCAGAAGAAAGGGAGAGATCGTCAAGAAGTAGAAGAAGCAGTAGTAATACAAGAAGAAGTCGCTCCCGGAGTCAGAGTATTAGTAGGCAGTCTTCTTTGCAAATTGATATGTCTCGCCAGTCATCAACTTCTCAGAAAAGTGTTCATAAGTTGAAACAGTTAGCTGCAGATCTTCGTCAACAACAATCTACCGCATCTAATAACGATTATCAACAATTTCCAGATGATTCAATACCTTCTTCTCCCAACAGACAGCCATTTGATATTGAACAGCAACATTCCTCAGACACTGCTACTTCTTCACATAAATCTACATCCTCATCATACCTTGGAAAGTTACTACGAAAGAATACTGATAACAGTAATCAACAACCATCTATATCTCAATCCTTCTCTACAGGCAGAGGAACGACTTATCAACTTAACACACGTCCATATAAAGGATTCTCTACATCATTCTGTGGATTATTTGCAACATCTGGTGGATTGCCGACGGCTGATCATTTACATCCCAACTTACATACACAGCAAGATGAAACACATCATCAACGAGAGATACAATTAAGTCATTTACGAACTGATCTGTGTTCACTACCTTGCTTTGGGGTATTGCAGGCTGATTATACACGGTACTTATTCACGCATACTCGACCACCAACGTTTTGTAAACGAATGTCATTACATGTTTTGATACCATTAACTATATTCTTATTTGCTGGATGGTGTTCGGGCAATATACGCAATCTTTACGCGAATAGAATTGTCTGTACTTCACTGATGTATTTCTTAGTTTGTTGGATAATCGGAGGTTGTATTAGAGCACGCAAGAAGAGAGTTATGGTTAGAGAAGAGATATTGTGGAGATTAAAGAGGAGGGAAGAGAAGATTAAGAAACGTATGGATGAACGGAGAGGATTAGGAAGAGGTGCAACTCCCAGTATCAATACGACAGAGACTGAAGAGTATGAATATTATAGTGATGACGAGGAAGAGTACTACAAAAGTGGATACATGGACTCTTTAGGACAAACACGATATGAAATGAATTGTGCACATCGAATGCTTGGTTGTTATCCATCCGACCTTGCCAAAAATGGTAAGACAAATCAAGTTGAAGATCTAGAGTCAGACGATTATGTATTGCAGCAAGATACAGCCACTGTGGAAATGGAGGGCGGATGCGGGGGTTGTGAATACCTTATTGATACCAACAATGGAGATTTATGTACCAAGCTTTATAGACCATTCACAAAGCCATGTCTTCCTTGTATTCCATGTTGGAATGGAAGTTATGGCTTCCATGTGCAGTTTTGCGGCCTGTGTGGCTTAGCACAAGAAGCTCGTGAGGCAAACTTGACCTTACCAAGGCACTTACGAATGATTGATTACATAACAATGGAACCCTTCCTACTATATTATCCTCGTATTGTAGAATTGAGAATGTCAGCAACAAGCAGCTTCTGGGAACAGATACAAGCTTTATCTTCTTTGAGCACGTTACTATTGGTCACATTCAAGGTTATACTTATTGGACTATTCGTTATTGGCTTATCGAGCGCGGTTAGATACTGGCAATTAGCCGATGTAGCTGTCTTGATTACAACTTTTCTCCAGTCCTTTGTAGTAATGTATGTTATCCACTGGTGGCGACATCGACTTGATTTAAGCATTGATGCCGCCATCAAATACTTTGCCTGTGGTTTTGTTCTATGCTCGGGTATGGCATTTACTATTGAGCTATTGGAGTATCTGACTTTCAAACTGGGAGTGATGATAGCGATATGGATTGCAGGCACTCAAGAGGTTCAAGACAATGGATACGGAGGAGGTGACATTCGTACCATTGCTGATAGCAGTGCTAGATTGCTCTCTCAACTCTTTAGCATTGATAATAATGTTGAGCAGCACGGAAGAATGCTTTCAGCAGAAAACGATATACTTCGAGGATTCTTTGAGAGAAATCCCATGGCAAAGATATTCTACATTCTTATATCATCTTATATAATGGCCGGGTTGGTAGAAGAGGTGTGTAAGTACTTTTCTTGGGTAATGGTTGATCATCCCGACTTCTGCTCTGAAAAAGAGCTGGCGAAAGCCAAGGCAACGATGCCTCTTCAGCTACTTCGAGATCAAGCCGAAGATGAAGACGATGACGACGACACAAATGGTGAAGAAGGGAACAAACAGAACCAATCTCAGGCATCAAATAATGGAGTGCAAACCACGGATACCGCCGCGATTGCCGCATTCGACCCTTCAAATCAGAGGCGCTCACTCGCTTCCATCAGGGGTGGTGTCACAACTTCAATGGTTGCAGTAGCCTTAGGATTCACTTGCTGCGAAAACATCTTTACTATATTCATTTGGAATAGATCAAATGTTCAGTCCGAGATAGCAACACTCGTTGTCAAGTCATTATTTCCAGTCAACGCTTTAGCTGCCGCTATACAAAGCATCTATGTATGCCGACGAGACCTTGAGAAGGATAAATCCATAGGTCTTGGGCGAAGTGTACTTCCCTCAGTTATATTTCATGGCACTTATGACTTTGCTCTATTGATGATTACGTCATCTTGGCAAAGATCTAACAAGGAACAATACTTTAATGATGCCGGTGGGGATATCTCTGTTATTGCCATCATATCGTTTTGTGCATCATTCTTCATTGTCTTGTTGGGAGGTTTATACTATTTCTCCCTTAGCAGAGCTCAGTACAAACGACTCCGAGGATCAAGTAGTGGTGGAAGTGGTAGTGTCTTGGCTGCTGGATTGTTGACTTAATGATACGTTTATGTAATGACTAGATAGGTATGTTTCAGTAATCTACTCATAGCAGACAAATCTTCTAGCTTTATGATTATGCCAATAGTAGGATCAACATATTACTACTCACCTCCTTCTCCACCACACTTTTTGCTACCACCCGCCTCGCCCCTTCTCTTCATATTACTCTTCTTACCACTTATCTTACCGACCTTTCCCCCGCCCTTTCCATGCATTTTCGCCGTTTCCTTGGCTGCCATTCGACTGGCCTGTAATCGAGAACCTTGTGACGAATGACGTGCCATCAAACCCTTGCTTCTTCCATAATACATGGATCGGGCTGCCGCCATGTGATAATGTGAGCCCGTATGATGAACGTTCGCCCTCGCTCGTGCATTGTCAGAAGGATCGATACGGTATGAGTATTGAGATGCCAATGCTTTACTGTTTCCTTTGGCGAACTTAAATTCCCTTCCGAGTAGTTGGTGTTCTCTCTTGTGTTCCTTGTATAATGCTAACTTGGCTTGCATGTCTTCCACATTGGCCGCCATTACCTCCTGAAGTAATGTTTTTCCAATGGTTACGGCGTCCGAGCATTTATATCCCGGTTGAATCTGATTTGGTTCTATTCCTTTTGCAGCCAGTTTCTTTTGTAGTCTGTGCTGAACAACCTCCAGCCTATCTGCTTTATCAGGATCATATTGATCATCGTCAAATGCAATTGGCGGTAATGCAAGCGCTTTGTCTTTATCACTTCCTCTTTCACAATCATCAGGATACAGTTGTTCATTTAATCTATTTTGATAAATGATATCTTCCAATAAATCCAAGTCATCCTCGTAATAATCATTATCTATAGCAGCGATGTCTTCTTCTTCAGTAGACGATGGTTTATGATCCTCACTTTCCACCTCATCTTTGTCGTCATCAGAATCTTCCTCATCACTGCTACTGCTACTACTCGAACTGCTATCACTAAATGCTGCAAAGGCACTGAATGCACTCTCCTTCTTCTCTTCAAACTCATAGTCATCATCCTCATCAGTATCTTCCACATCAGATTCATCTTGTACTTTCTCTTCAGGGATATCCTCAACATTCAATTCATCTTCCTCGTCATCATCATCATTATAATCACAATCTACATTAACTAACTCATCAGCCAATACCACCTCAGTAACAATAACACCCGCCTCTTCATACAACTTTGCCTTCTCCTTATGCTTATTGCTCTCTGTATGATTTTTGAATGCATTAGTAGTCTTGAACATTTTATCACAACATTGGCAAATATATACCAAGTACTCTGTATTTATGATAACTTCTTCTTCCTCTACTTTTGGACATTTCTTTTCTTGTTCTAATCTATACTTCTCCTCTTGTTCCTTCTTTAACCTTTCTTCCTCTTCACGTTCTGCCTTTTGTTGTTGTCGTATGATATCCATTCGGAGATGCTGTTTTAATGGAGGGCAACAAATGATGGGCATGAGATATGTTCATCTAATGTACTAATTGCAAACATGTAACATATAAAGTATACCAATATGTAACTTAAACAAAATACAAATTATAGTTTGACGCATATATTGCAATACATACAACATATTTGCAATACACATATGAAATATAATATAACATATACAAACATATACATATGACAGACATACTCACCTTCTTACTCCGTTTGTTCATATTAAATTTTGCCACATATTCCATCTCCTCCTCACAACCAACAATATACTCACCAAAACCATTTTTCAATGCAATATTGTTACCACCACCATTTCTCTTCTTTTCCTCTTCAGCCTCAGCTGCTTCCTTGGCTGCCTGTTTTCTTGCTGCAAGTTCCGCCTTCTTCTTTAGTTTAGCCTTCTTGGACTTAGCACTATGATCATGCTTTTCTTTTTGACAATGTGGCATGATTGGTTTGGTAGGTATTAGTACTATCGAACTAGGTATTAAACTATACTGCTTGTTGCTTTGTCCTTACTTCAAATATACTTTCTTAATGGTTGTGTTTGCTTATTAAACCTATGAACCCTCTCACTCTTTATCATCAACTCCGCAACACCCATTTCAATCACCATCTCAAGCAACTTAGGGGGTTCCTCTTTTATAGGTGCTATGTATCGACCTTTATTATTTAGCGATCTAACTAACTCTTTGAGAGATTGAGATTTGATGAATCTATTTATTGTCGACATGATCAATGATCGGCAGCGTCGGCAATATGATGTCCTCATAATACAAAATACTTGCAACAACAATGATCCTATCTCTAGCCTATGCAATTGTTGTCCTCGGTGCTTCTTTAGCATCGGCGGCGGAGCCAAAGCTTGTGATGAAAGATCGTAGGTAAGAAAATAGATCGAGGAGAGTATCGACGACGGTGAAGAGCCATATTGGACGAGCAATGATATCTGGCATGATCCACATCAGTTGTTTATGGCGTATATATGTTGTTGATTGTGTGTGTGGTTAGCGGGCCAATAGGAGAGATATCAACTGACGGAGGAGGAGGAACATATCATATGTCCACTAAAGATGTTTATATATGTATCTTCTCTCTCCCCTCTCTCACTCTCGTCACACATATCTTTAGCTACTATGCCTATGGATACGAAGGTGATGTTACTGAAGGCGCACCAAACGGGTAAGATTTGTACTAGTAGAACTTCTTTTACAACGATATCCTCTCACCAACACTATTTTATCACAGATTCGCCTATGGTATGGGAGGAATGGAAAAAATTGCTCTAGATTCCAAGGAGAAGATTCTTTATGGAGTATCAGAACAAGGTTTTGTAACTCTAATTGACTATGCCGATGGTCCTATGCAACCTCCTCAGTTGCCAATTGTCATCCAAGATAAGAATACATATACCGACTTGAGTATCTGCTCCGAAGAAGGTATCTTATTTGCAACAACAAAGGATGGCACCAATCCTGGCGAAGTGACTATATACAAGGCCGCCAAAAGATCTGATGATGGATCTATCTCTGAACCTGAACTCATTCATACCATTCCTGTTGGAGTAGGCCCAGATCATTCCGCTCCTAACTCAGATTGCTCAATCCTTGCCGTTGCAAATGAGGGAGAAGGTGACTATGAAACTCATCTTGTCAATCCTGAGGGTAGTGTATCACTCCTTCGAGGCCCCTTCTTGGATGCCGATACTCCTCCTACCGTTGACACTGTATCATTCCCTTGGTCTGACGATGAGCTTCTCGAAAAAGGAGTACACATGCCACTAACCGCGAATGCCATGGAGTATTGGGATGAGTATTCCTCTGTAGCAGATGATCTAAACTTCACCGAAGCACGAGCAACCTATACACCTGCAGATATGCTCGAACCTGAATGGCTTGTTTGGTCAGCCGACGAGAAGTACGTTCTTGTAAATCTACAAGAGAATGCCGCCCTTGTCAAGGTAAATGTTGATACCAACGAAGCCGAGGATATCTACAGCTACGGATTGAAGAGTTGGGAAGAGACTCCAATTGATATTATCAAGGATGACGGCTGTGAGACTATGCCAACAGTTCCAGGCTTGTTTACTGTTCGTACACCCGATTCAATCACAGCAATTAAGATTGGGGACGACACCTACATTGCCACTGCAAATGAGGGCGACGACGTCGAGTTTGGCTCTTTTGAGGAAAAGCTCAAAGGTAAAGATATCTTTGATGGCTCCACTCTTGGTATGGCAGGAGCTACTGCAGACCCAAGTGTGTTTGATCCTGCCTCTCCCATGGCTGGTCAGAGCAAATACTTCAATGGTGACTGCAATGAAGAAGAGTTGGGGTGGTGTGCAACAAAGATGGTAAGTATGGACATATCTCTGGTATCCTCTTGAGCCTTTACTCAATACTATTCTCTTCTTGTTGTGCCACATTGAACAGTCATTTGCTGTCGGAAGCTCAATGGTTGACTATTCCGATCCCACCGCACCCGTCATAAACAAACTTGTTGGTATTGGAGGACGTGGTATCTCAATCTACAAGCTTGAAGACTCTGGTTTGACTCTAGTTTGGGACTCTGGAGACGAGTTTGAGAAGGAGGGTTGTGCCGCCTATCCCTGGGCTCACAATGGAATCCAAGATGAAGAGTTTGCAAACGTTAATGGAACATTGTACATGGCCGATGAGGGATTACGCGAGACGATTGACGAGTTGAATGATCCTGAAATCGATGGCTGTGAAGATGGTGGCGACGGACTACCAGGAGCATGCCCAATGGGCAAAACAGTTGACGAAAGGAGCCAAAAGGATGGATATGCTGCCGAAGCCATCGTGACTGGCGAGGCTTGTGGAAAGACCTTCTTAGTGACAGTGTCTGAGAAGAACTCTGTTGGCTTCTTATACGATATTTCAAACATCGAAGAGCCCAAGCTTGTTCAAGTCTTCCACTTGAGCCCTGCCTCGGAAACCAAGAATCCTACTGTTGCATACGAAGATCGCACAATAGGCGAGATCGATGCCGAGAGTATCCTCTTCTTTAGTGATGAAGAAAGTCCTTCTGGAAAGGCTGCTGTATTGTTTGCAGGCGCCTTCAGTAGTACTACTTCTTTCTGGGAGTTCTCTTGTGATGGAAGTGACGAGGGTGAAGAAGGTGATAGTGATATGGCAGAGGATGATGTTGAGACTGAGTCCACAGAGACATCGGCAGGATTCTTCGTATCAGGCTCTCTTGTTGTTGGAATCGTCACAGTCTTGTCCTTTTGTATTTCAATGTAATTGGTAATGTCCACCCAGTTTTGTTGGATGAGCTTGGCTAGTTTTCAGAAGAAGCCAATGTTAGCCGTGATGACCAGTTTTGTTGGACAGATTGTTGTGTATAGATTCTTTAAAACCTTAAGTCAAATAACATCTTTGTAAGAAAGTCATGGTGATTACTAACTCGATCTAAGATGGAAATATCACTTACTTTACTTGCTTTAGCTCAATTAAAACGAGGCAAGACCTTTCTCTTTCTTCTCACCACCAAAGCTCGCCCATTTGCCTTCTCCACTTGTTGCATTCCTTGAATACTCATCTGCGGCGCTCTCCAACAATCTGACTATATCTCCAGGCGCATTATTTGCCTTGGCACGATCCACAGGACTTTGTCCACTGCTGTTCAATAGTAAGACAGCCGCTGGTGCTGCCTCGATTAAGGGTCGTACGGCGGCAGAAGATGTTGCGTAAGCCGCAGCATAATGAAGTGGAGCGTCTTGATTTCGGTTTTGCATTGATGCTCCTTCCGGCCAGCTCTGTTGTATCGTATGGTTGTGTGCACAAGGAATAAGAATGAGAACTTGAGAAAGAAGCAAATAACAGACATACAGTTATATCAAATCACTCACCTTTAACAACAATTGTACAACCTCGCTGGGGGCTTGATATGCAGTAGCACAGTGTAGTGGTAAGTTGCCATATTGATTCTGCACGTACAAAGCTCCGGGATATGCATCCAACAGTAAGCGAACGACACCCAAACTAGCACGATACTTTGCAGCATCATGAAGGGGAGTATTGTTACTCTTATTTCGCGCCTCGGCCGCGGCAGGATATGCCTTGATTAATGCTCGTATGACGGCCTCCTTTGCTTGGGATTGTGCAGCCAAATGTAGAGGCAAATGACCACGCTGGGTCTTTACACTTGCTGCATCTGGATTCAACTCGGACAGAGTTTTTATCAAAAGGTTGGTGGCATAGGTATTCTGTGCGGCAACATGAAGCGGTGTTCGTTTTAATCGATCTTGAACCGCTGCCGCATCAGGTGAGCCAATCGCAAGAACTGTCGCAATACTTTGAGATACTCCCGGTTGAGCCGCTGCCAAGTGAAGTGGAGTGGCACCAAAACTATTCGTCATGGACGATGCCGTGTTAGCATCAGGGTGTTTCATCAATAACTTTGATATTTGAGGAGGGGCATCAAACAAGGCACAGCAGTGTAAAGGTGTTAACTTTTCACGATTTGTCGTGAGGATTGGTGATGTGGCAGTACTATTACTGTCTGATTTTGATGATGATGCCAAACTCTTCTTCGAATGATCATGCATCAAAAGTTCCACAATCTTGAGGCGGTTCTGTGCATATGGATGAATAAACTCTTATTATTTAGCCTGATGATGATGTCAAGTACAAAACACAGTGCACAATTCAATCATCAATCACTCACCTTATCAACCCTTGTTGAATTATCACCCTCCCATGACCTTCCTCCGCCAGCAGAATCTTCTTCAAGCAATGCATTCGAAACAGCCAAATGTAACGGTATATCCCCATCAACTGTACAACTAATCAATGCCTTGGGATATTCCTCAACTAACTTCTTTACCATGCTATAATTTGCTTTCCCAAATGCTCCTGCCCAATGTAGTGGTAACATACCTCGACTATCCTCAATCCGTGCTGATGCTGGAGATGCCGATAATAACGCCTCAATGACACAATCATGTGCTCCCGATGCCAAGGCTATATGTAAAGGTGTACCACCCGTACGTTCTTGTAATAAACATGCCTCAATTCCCTCGGGTGTGGATAATGCTAATGTGATTGCCTCCTTTGCCAACTTTTCCTTTACTTCATTGGTTGGTGATGGTTCCTTACTATTCTTATTGAACTCGGCTGTACATAATGGACTTGAAACTAACATGTGTAATGGCGTGTCACCCTCGGAATTTTGGACAGTCCATGACTTACTACTATCCCCAGTTGTTGATGATACAATTTCACGTAATACACCTAAATGATCAATCTCCACTTTTTCCTCCTCTCCACTGGAAGTAGTAGTAGAAGTACCCGGTCTCAAATCTAAATTACCAGCACATAAATGCAATGGTGTATTCCCTTCCCCATCTCGTATACTTTGTAATACACTCATTTCTCTTGATTCCTTTGGCATTAGCCGTATCATTTGGATTGCTAGTGCTGGTGGTGCCTTCCATGATGCTACGTGTAGTACCGTGCCGCCATACTTTGGATGGGGCTGTGACAATGTTGCTGCAATTTCAGATAGACCAACCTTATCTTCAATTTTGGATAATCCTGTTAAGTGTGTATATAAGTCAGACCAGGATGCTGTTGCTAGTGATTGATGCAATGGTGATAATGCCGATGATTGTAAATCTTCAGTTGAATTTGATTTGTCATTATTATCATCTACTGATATCGATTGGGGCAGTAAATTTCTACTACTTGACGTACTTTGTAGTTGTTGTTGTGTAGTGCTCTTTCTATGTGAATGTCCAACTAACGCCGAGGCAATTGAATCTACCTTCCGTCCAGGTGGTGTCGTTGGGGCCTTGCTCGTTACATTCTTTTCTGACCTTCCTCGACTTTTGGAACGGGCTCTACTACTGCCAGTTGTTCTACGTGAGGAAGATCTGCTTTCTGATGATACCGATCCCCGAGGCGGAGGTGGAGGTTGATGTTGACCACTAGTCGATGATGATTTATTAGAACCATCTTCATTATTCATCTTTTCACCCCAACTACTACTATTATTGGAATGAACACTTCCACTTCCAGTAGTAATACGTTCTTTACTCTCCTCAGCTCGTCGTTTCCAATAATCTCTTAATGATTCTTCACGTTCTACACCCCTTGATGGTGTTGGTGCTGCCGTAGATGTAGATTCACTTTCACTAATATCACTTTTACTTGACTTGCCACGACTTTTTGATCTATGTCTACTAGAAGTAGAACTTGTTTTACCATCTCGTGGACGTGATCTTGATCGATGTCTACTACTACTACTACCTGTACTCTTTCTTGAGGAACCAATACTACCACCAATATCCAACTCAGCACGAGCCGCTGCACTACTAATAGAAGATAAGGATGGTGCTGACCCTCGTTTCGATGGACTATTTGATATATTGGTAGGTTTTATACTGTTTGATCCGGCCGAGGCTGAGATATCAATGTTATTATTTGTTTCTGTAGTAGCACCAGCAACACGATCTCGTTGACGCCACTTTGAAAAGAGATTGGCACGTCTTGCATGGGCTGATGATTCATCACCAGCACCATTTGTTTGTTGCTGTTGTTGTTCACTCATGTTTCAATATGTTAAAGGGATTTATTAATCAATACCAAATCTGATACCAATCCGATGGAGCTCTTTAGTTTTTAATGAGTGTAATATTAACTAAATAATTATTGCTCACAAGTAAATAAAGTTTTTGCTGCAATCAACTCTCTAACTTTTACTGTTTTGCAGATTGCATGTACCGGCCAATACAAGTAATATTATAATCTTACAGTCCCAATATTATTAAGAGACACTACGATACTTGATAATCATTAGAAGAAGTATATCTACCACAAATTTCAAGCAAGAAAGTGTGATTTTGTTATTTTTTGCTTTGTATGTTTTACGCCTGAAATTATACCCGTTTACAACTAAACTACTTAGTCCAATAATATGAGGAGCTAGATATCAATAGTTTATCAAGGGAGAGTAAGTTATGGGTATTGTTAGTACAATAAGTAGTACGTCTCTAAAATTAATACTAGCTGAACTCTTCTCCCCCGGTACTTCTAGAGTTAGCTTACCAGGGGAGATAAGTGCCGACCACAAAATGACAATGATGATTGGATTGGTGATACATAGGCGATAGGTTGATATAAAGAGAGAGTTGCCGTCCGCATATGCTCTACAAATACCAAGAGAGTAATCGGATTTAAGTATAAGATACTATTTAGCCCATAGCTCGACCGTTGACATACATACCAAACACAATATATTATGAATAAGCACAGTTCGCCATACGCATCAGCAGGATATCTAATCAATGAACACCTCGAGAAGCGTCGTGGATTGAAATCACTAGCCTTTGATACCTCCTCATCATCTAAAAAGAAGGGTGGAGCACCCGATAAATCAACCTATGCAACAGTCTGTAAAACATTACAACATTTATCAATAATAAATTCTATCCTAAATGCAAATAACAAATCACTCCATAAAAAACTTGATTTTGATAATATACGTAATAAGGGACTGTTATATGTAATGCTTTATGAATTATTATTTGGTAAGTATAAAAGTATACGAGGTGGTGGTAAGTTGAAACGATTAATATGCAAGTGTGAAAAAGAGTTACGATTATTAGCTGTGGAATTTGGTAGTGATGCTGTAGTTAATGGTGGTGTACAATTCCCTAGATATATTCGAGTGAATACATTACAGTCTAGTACAAAGGATATGGTTGACAAGTTGAAGGAAGATTTAGCTGTCAAATTGAATGAAAAGAGTAATGAATCAAACTCTGGCAGTCAAGATACCAGCAATACAACTCAACAAATATATGTTGATGCTCATGTACCAGATCTATTAGTTTTACCACCCACTGCCTCATCTTGGTTACATCGTGATTATGAACCAGTCAAGAGTGGTAAGATTATATTACAAGATAAAAGTTCCTGCTTCTCTGCATTAGTCATGGCTCAGGGTCTTGGCGTTGTTGGCAAGGACAGCAAAGCAATCCAAGAGGAAAAGCCGTTTGACTATATCGATGCATGTGCAGCACCGGGGAACAAGACTTCACATCTAGCTGCACTTATCAACTCTTCTTTACCCAATATTGTATCTCCCAAGAAGAAGAAAAAGAAGAAGAACAACAACACGAAAGCAACATCAACAATCTTTGCCTTTGAAAGAGATGGCAAACGTCATACCATTCTCCAAGAGCGTATGAATCAATTAGTACCAACCATCTCTGAGGGTAGTAACAAGGTGGCAGTTGAACCAATACATGGTGATTTCTTACGGTCTGATCCAAACGATCCAAAATTTGCCAATGTAAAGGCAATAATGTTAGATCCAAGCTGCTCGGGCAGTGGTATTGTTAATTCACCAGATCGTTGGATGGAAGAAACAAGTACTAATGGTGATAACAAGAAGGAGGAAAAACGGATACAATCACTATCCAACTTTCAATTAGTAGCATTAAAACACAGTATGCAATTTCCAAATGTCGACCGGATAGTTTACTCGACATGTTCTGTACATGATGAAGAGAATGAAATGGTAGTATCAAAGGCATTATCTGAAATTGAAAAACCAGACGATGAGGCTGAGGAATGGGTATTATTGCCACCTGTATGTTTACAACATTGGAAACGAAGGGGTAAGGAAGGTGTTGGTGGATTAAGTAAAGAACAGGCAGATTGTTTAATTAGGTGTGATGGATTAGATGGTGATGAAACGAATGGATTCTTTGTTACCTTTCTTGTTCGAAGACGGCTGTTGAATGCACAGAAGGAGCGGAGAGAGATTGAAGATGTGGGTATACCAGTTTACAATGGCGAGTTTAAAGTCATGTGCAAACAGCAATCAGATGATATAACATCAGCTACTGCTACTGAATCAACGTCAAACAAGGAATCATCAAAACCTGCTACTCAATCCTCAAAGAAGCAGCAACCTGAGAAGAAGACTACACCCGCTACTACCAACAAAGCAACCGAAAATAAGAAGTCTGCAAAGAAGCGTGAGAAGAAGTTAGCCTGGAAGCGGAAACAGGCATTACTCAAGACCGAAAGACTAAAGAAGAAAGAGGCTGCTGCTTCAAAACCTCAGGCCTCTTAATTAATTAATGAGCTTCAGATGCACGTTTATCTTCTAATCTCTTTCTTTCACGTTGATGAAAGGCTTTGAAGTCAGATATAAACTCATCCGAACTGCCAATTGAGGTTAGAAATTTTAAAGTCTCTTCAGAGAAAGCATCCTGTCGTAGCTCATCTAACAAAGATTTATCGACAACAGCCTCCTCTGAAGACAACGAGTCACTATCAGTTGCTTGATTATCCGTAGGGCGAGAAAAGGAGGCCACTGATTCAGTGCCGAGCTTGACCATGTCTGATATAGCTGCCCTAGCTTTGTCACGCTCGAGTGTAACATTTGCCAACTTCTCCTGAAGCTCAGACATCTCCCTCTTGTGTTTGTCCTCAACTTCTCTAAGATGTTTCTTGTGCTCTTCCTTCATCTTTGTGCAAGAACTTTTGGCAGCCGAAGTTGCAGCCGCGATCAACTCTTTCAGATCTGTCTCCAGGCGTTGTGCTTGTCTTGCCATTGCATTCTCATGGCAAGTCTCTCGCTCCTTTATTAGAGCAATAGCTTCCTTCAACTCCTGCTGAAGTTTATGTACATCTCTCGTGTGCTT
>Ga0214479_100420_pt1 | contig 25285 bp, 19 predicted proteins | sample M1_20Mar14CPVII9_5_FD_165054 | JGI IMG/M metagenome (GOLD analysis project Ga0214479, IMG submission 165054) | Marine eukaryotic communities from Monterey Bay, California, United States - M1_20Mar14CPVII9sort6BwellE14 | ecosystem: Environmental > Aquatic > Marine > Unclassified | place: USA...
ATGGCCAGGCATTTGCGTTTTTCTTCCCTCAGGTGGGTCAAAGTTTCGTTTTCCCATAGACTTTCGGAGAACCTCGCAACATCAAGTGGTGGCATGCCATCATGTGGGTGCTACAATAGTGGTTGTTTGGCATTGCATATGTGTATAACATGGCCTTTGTCACACCCATCAATGTATGTACACATCTTTCACTTATCTGAGTACAAAGTTATTTCTAAAGAGTTTATAAAGGTAAGAAGTTGGCTTACCTACTTTAGATTTGTGTTGAGAATAATCAATTTGCAAAATCACTTGCGTTTCAATAATACCACACTCAACTTAAATTATGGTAACAAACTTTGATAGTATAGCTCTATTCAAATTGATACTAATGAAGCAATGTCTTGAATTGTGAACTAGCCAATGTTGCCTTTACTTCATCATAGTTCTTGAGTGTAACATTATGAAATGGAATACTTGTTGCTGCATGACCGGCTTTCTCCACATCATGAGATGTCAAGTTACTAGTGGGACCAACACCCAAGTAGGTGAATATTCTTTTCCATTCACTAACATCGTCACCTGACTGAAACAATTTCTCAAAAGACACTTTTATTGTTGGTACATTCAACTCCTTGAGTAGATCATCAACTCTATTTTCCATGTCATCAAGTTTTTTCAATTCTTCAACAAGGTTTCTAGTAGGTAATATCATGCCTGTACCCCCTTTAAGTTGTTGTTGTATGCAATCTTTGTCATCTTTCTGGCAATGTGCATTGATTTTACCCAAAGAATGTTTGTGTCTAACAATGAAAGTTCAGTATATACATGTCTTGATTCACTCATGAGATGGAAGTACAACTCACCTTGATATTTGCACGTCCAATAAGTTTCGTCGTGATCGGATAACCTTTATGTCTTTCAATCTAGATAACAATTCCAAACCTTGACGTGCATTGTCCTCAGTGAGTGTAGTCTTGTACGGCTTCCATTTGAAACCAACAACACCAGCATTTGGGTGCTGGTTCTGTTCATGACACATCAACTGGACTAACCAATCACCGTATATATCCTCAGCTGGAATGGTCTGCTGGAAGAAAATCTGTGATTTCTCGGTACTACCCCCGGTATATTCATACATTCTAGGTATTCCTTTCTCATTCAACTTAGATGAAGATAGTTTATACAATACTTGATACATGGACGCTGTTCCCGATCTTCCTAGAGACATGAGTATTATAGGAACTGGACTCTGTTTGATTATGCATGGAGGAGAATGATCAAGGAAGTGTGTGTTGTTCTTTGTATGTGTCGCTGCTGTATCATTCTTTTTAATGCCTTTATTATTCACTTTCAAGTCTGTAACATTAAATTGTGGTATAACTTTACTTATCTTCTTATTGTTTTCATTATCTACCACAGCATCTGTGTTGTTATTATTAATATTGACAAAGGTAGATGAATGATTGATAATACTACTGGATGTTTTGGTATGATCTGATTCTACTATATACTCATTACTAGATGTTTTGTTATTGTTTTTGCATAAGATATCACCGAGTTATTATTGGCATAGGTAGCTGAATTATTATGATTCACATTAGATGGTTTGTTGTGATCCGACTCTAATATATGGTCATTCAATATAACGTCATTCAATTTAACCTCAGTTTGGTTATGATAATCCAACTTAACCTCTCTTTGGTGGTGTACCTTCTTTTCGACAGAGAAAGGATGTGAAGTAAAATGAATTGAAACTACTGCTGCAATTATAAAAATCAATACAACCGATTTCAGAGATAATCGTTGCAACGGCATGATACCAATTTATATGGTAGAGTATAAGGTGGTTAGTGGTTTGCAACATTCATCAGTATTCTTCATCCAAAATCTGAGACTCTTTATGTCAAAAGATACCATTGGGGGTATCCTTCTTCGGCAGGCAGCCCGATTGATAATCAATTCAGCATGGGCCTGATATGTATACTCATACTACTCCTCTTCTACACTCGATTTGGTTGTTTCTTATAACCTTACTTTATACTTTGTTCCAGTGAAATAGTGGCCTTAATCGCCTCTCTTATTTCATAGAATTGGTCTACAGAGATGGCCACATTGTAAGAACCGCGAAATGGATCTCTCAAGTCGTAATTGACTACTGCTAAAGCACTGAAAGTACCAATCAACATGCTCCATAATATTCTTAATTGAATAGCCGAAAGAAAGATTAGCAATTCTTGATTTGTCTCCATTAAAAAGGTAGTGCAAATTGATGTTCCAAGTAGCGTCAAAATCACATAATGAAGTGGAGGATATGTTGATTGTAAAGAAGATAATCGAATGGACCGCTCACTTCTCAATCGAGTCAAAGCGTCGTAGGCTTCTGTGAAGATATATGATGGTAAAACCTGTGTTGTACTTTGTAGTTGTCTTTGTGATATGTTGAGATCATTCTGATATAGCGATGAGTTGTTGATTGTTTCATTTGATACGGGTAACATTGTATCGACATACATTGTATTGTAGCTAGCCATTGAGACTTTATTCCAAAGACCTAAGAACCCATTCAACTCACAATCTAACATTTGAAGATCGACTGATAGGCCTGGTCTAGACTCAGCTATAATTCGGCTCGTATATTGTATTAAGTAATCTCGGAGACGATGTTTTATTTCATTCAGTTCTTCGGGTAGCGAATCTACCATTGTTGATAACATTCGTATATCGTTTGCTTCAGTATTCAAACTCGTTCTTATTTGTTGTTGTCTCAACCGCAGCGAGTTTATAGTGTTGGCAACCAATGTTGCAAAGAGCAATGCAATACTTGGAACTACTAGACCATTAATTGCAGGAGTAATAATCTCAGCTTGATAGGCCCCACCGTCTACCGCTATCCAATTATTATTACTGATTATTGTTACTGCATTATCAAATAATTGAGCAGTAGACTCGTATGTTGAGTAGGCCAATAGAGGCATAACAATTGGTACAAATCGCAAAGCTGCATCTATCATTGATGGAGAGATGTGTGTATCGGAAGATATTGATGTACTACTATCAGAGACAAAGCATGTCTGCCCCGCATCTATCCCTGGTAATTCATCCATGTAACAAAGATCTTCTTCTTCTTTGTTTAATGACATCGTAGGAGAAGAGTCATCAGCATTTGATCGATCAACTAGTTTTTTGCGATGATGTTCATCTCTTGGTTCATCTGATGATTCTCCCTTGATTTGTAGAGGTTTCAGTCTGAATACTCTATCACTTATTGAATACTCATAATATGGTACTATTATGGAAGTTGGTTGTATAATAAATGCAAAGCATTCTTTACTCAGAGTAATTGCAATATCATAGATAAGATTGATATTATAGCAATATTTTGGAAAGGCTGTCGTATTATGACCATCGCCAATATCAACTAATAAGGGCTTGGATTGCTTGGGTAGTACCTCCGAAAGAGATGCTGCGTGTGCTAAGTCTTAATTGCAGCAATATGTAGTAGAGTCGGCCTGACATCAAGTCAACACAACAATGGTACAAGCAATCAAGATTTTACATAATACTCGTTTGATCGCCATAATCCCTCTCTCCCGAGAGTGCGTGGAAATCTATTTTTTGCTTCTTCTACATTGATTTATTACTAATGCGTCATCGTCAACTCTTGATGCTATTGAACACCTCTACTTAATTCAGTTTATCAGTTTGTAATAATTATTATTTATTAATCAACTCATTATATAAGTCACTGACCGCCGCTGCAAAGAAAGCAAAAACTTCGACTATCGTCTCACAAGCACATTGCAATAGCAAATAAACTTGCACCAACAGACGAGAAAAGATGGCATCAATAAAGAATGAACCCAGCGATCGATCGCAAGATAGGGTACAAATACTCGAAGACGAGACAAAGTTACTAAAGAATGATGTACAGAAATTCTTATCCATTATTGCATCACAGACACAACAACTAGCACGACAGGAAAAGATATTGAATGAAATTAGAGATGAACGTAATGCCAAGGCAGAGAAGAAACTTACAATTATGTGGATAATACTGTTTGTGATTGTCATGTTAGTGATAATAATGTTTTACTTTGGGATACCTAATGTAAATTCAGATACTATGCTTCATTTAACAACAATTGTAACTCCTGTGAAATTACCCTTCATAACAACTGGAGTTAAGGTTAGATTTACAATGGGAGATCTAGGAGCATGTGTGAAGGGTGCATTGTTAGGTGCTGCTCCACAAACTATTGATTTGTCTCTATCTTAAAAAGGAGATTGTTGATATGTGGAAGTAAGAATACACGATCAAGAAGATGTATGCATGCGGATACCGAAGGTGATAGTATAGTATCATCCGATCTCTCATCTTGGAAAATCGATATCGAATAGAGTATTACAAAATACAAGGAGACGAGAGAACATACTAGAGAAGAGATAAGATTAAGTACTCTCTTAAGTAAATGTAATCTACCTCTCATAGCAAATGGTATCCTCATTTACATCATTTATCTGCGTATCCTCATGGACAAGATATATCTTTCTTCATGTATACTTATATACCTTTGGCAACCTCAATCAACTCGTCAAACCCTTGTGTGACTATTAACATGTTGAATCAAGGCCGTTTATTACCCCCAATGACTCCAGTGAAGGTATTGCTTCGCATCTTTCTTCAAATCTCTAGCGTGGTGTCGTTTTTATGCTCAACTTGAAAGAGACAAAATAAACAACATGATGATAATAATTATTTATATGCTTTAATAGAGCCGAGGAAACATTGATAAAAACAGACAGGTGGTAGGATATATTAGTAGATATATCAATTAAAAAGTAATTGTCCTCTGCAACTTACTCCTTTTCAATACAATTCAGCATTCGCCCCCAATTGAAGTTTACTCCGGAAGTTGTCGAGTTGTAACAACCGATCACACTTCCATACAATTTACCAAGCCCTATTATTTATCATAGATGAGTATGAACACCAATACTGCCAACGATCCATCTAATTTAAATACCACCTATGGCATGGTAGGCAATAATAATAATCAAACAACTTCGATTGCAACAAATAATGGGATTAATGAGACATCAAGACAAGAGACTACTTTTGAGAATACAAATCTAACAACAAAGGTTATGTTGCAGGGTAATACAGATGGCGTTGTTGATAACAGTAACCTTAAACCATCTAGCGGTGATGCTGGTATATCGTCATCATCATCCTCGACCAATAATTTGCAAAGGACATCTGTTGTTTCATTAAATAATAATAATGGCGGCGGCAGTGTAGGAGACTTTTCATCCAATAACAACCACAATCAAATGAATATGAACTTTTTACACATGCAGAATAATAATGCTGCAATGAGAGGTGGTGGGAACAATTCCGATACCGATACCGATACTACTCGACGTGTATCAAAGGATTCACTTGTATCACGAGAATCACTCAGTGATTTGTTAAGTAAGGCAACGTCTGGTGTTGATACCATGGACCAGAATAGTCTTGCCATGTTGAGTATGTTGGCATCTCAACAACAGATGAATAACAATCAGTCGTTTGTTAATAACAGTATTAATCAACCCATGGGTCAGTTATTCATGAACAATAATAACAACCTAGCACCCAACATACACAATCCAAATGCCATGTTAGGGTTGGGATATACTAACAGCAGCCACACTACTATGAATATGAATAAAAATTTACCAAATGTATACGCAGGAAGTAGTCTCAATAACAACACATCCTTAAATCCAAGCAAGGTATCCAAAAAAGCAAAATCCAATAAGAAACAAAACTTTGCACACAAACTAATGCACCTGTTAAGTATTAAGGAATGCCAAAGTTGTATTCGATGGATGCCTAATGGGATGTCATTTTGTATTATTGATTCGAATGAGTTGGTCGAGAAGGTATTGCCTAAGTATTTTAAGGAGGCAAAGTATACAAGTTTTGTGAGTTAGTTGATTTATCGTTTTGTTTTTGAACTTACCCTTGATGATTTTACTGCCCCCTTGTCATTATCATGTGCTCACATATTATTTCAAATTTCCTTTTACACACCACGATACTATTTATTATAATAGACAAGGAAGCTAAACAGATGGGGATTTAAACACTTCACTCTCCCAAAGACTGAGCCGGTGCCAGAAGGTGGGGATAGGGAAATGTCCATCTATTCACATGAATTGTTCAACCGTGATAATCCCGACTTGTGTAATCAAATGGATGGTGGATCTAAGAAGCGACATTCGTCGCACGGAGATATAGCCTCTCTCAACACAGGAATGCTACCCCCATCTCGTATGGGGAGTATGGATACTTTAAGTGGGGGTAGCAGTCAAGCCGGCGGTAACAATTCCATGAGTATTGAACAACTTCAACAGCAGAGTTTACTTATACAGCAGATGCAACAGATCCAACGGGAAAACATGATGATGCAGTTCCAGCAACAACTTGGACAGCAGCAGCAGCAGCAGCAGCAGCAGCAACAACAACCTATGAATAATCCAGTTGTTAGCAGTCAACAAGGTTCATCATCTATGCAATCTATGCAGGGATCATCTATACAGGATCCTACAGTGCAGTCTGCAATCAATACAATGGTTCAACAGCAGCAACAGCAGCAGCAAGATGGAACCACGACTTTGGCCCCAAACAACAACGACAATGCAGATACTAGCAGTGATTGGATCAAGGGGATACAAGACGTTGTTGGTAGTAATCGCCGTACTTCCCTTGATATGGGGTATATGAACAACCCTAACCGTCGGACGACTGTTGATAGTTTCGGCTTGGGTTTTATGAACAACCGACGGACGACTGTTGAAAGCATAGGAAGCTTTGCTGTTGACATTCCGATTGGTATGAGACGTACCTCACTTGGCTATATGCCATACCTCCCCGCATCGAATCGACGTGCCTCAGGCTTTAGTCTTGGAGGATTTTCTAATATCTCCAACGAAGAGGGTGATGGCCTGTCACCTCCTGCCGATCCTAACGCTATTCCTACCGCTGTTAATGTGAAGGTTGATATGAATGGCAATGCGGATGCCAATGTTGCGGGTGATGCCCAAGGTAATAATAATGCCCAAGGAGAAGGTGCCACTAGTGGTGATGCTCCTAGCCAGGAAGAGATACGCCACTGTGAAGCCAAACTTGCAGTTCTAGAGGATATGATTGCTAAAGAAAAACAAAAGAGGAGCGAGTTGGTCCCCAAGAACAATAGTACGGAAGCTTCTTCATGACAGGCTTTGATTGATTGAAGTGTAGTCGACGGGTTTGTTGCTATTTGGTATAAGATCAGTAATTTAATCAATTATTTTGCATGTAATAGACTTGTTCATACTTTCCTGGTAGAGGTAGAGAAATTGCTCGATATGGAGTACTTTCTATTACCTGATCACATCTATCACATGCCGCTCACTTTGCTAGGATACCGAGAGGTGCTTTGGAGGTGGTATCTTTTTCTTTTGATCGCGGCCGCGGCAGAGTTGGTATGTTTGTTTACTTGAATAGAAAGTTGATATCTCATCTAGATTCTTGATAAATATTGTTTATCTTATTCTATTCCATCCGGCTTGTCGGCCTGAGACGACAGAGATTTTACTACATACTCAATTTACAATATTTATTAGATATATCAGTATGTACATATTAGAATATTGATTGCTTCGAGGAAGTATTTGTATTCTACTATTCTACTACACTGAAGTATATATATATATATTATAAACAACACACAATATCAAATAGTCACTACGATATCATGTCAGCCGATAATAATAGTATCAACAAAATGAGTGATGCACCTTCATCATCTGCTAATGTTCCAGATACTACTATACTACCAACTTGCACAAAGAAGGAAGAAGATAAAGAAGACTCAAACTTGGAATTTACATGGATATGTACTGAATGTCGTGAGGCTGAATGCTTTGAAGATGCAGATGTACCTCTATTATTGTGTGATGGTAAATGCAACCGCCCATTTCATCCTCCGTGTGCCAATCTAACATCGGTACCGTCAGATGATGCACCATGGCTATGTGGCGATTGTAAAGAGGGAAGACACCAGTGCACTGTCTGTAAGGAGTATGGAAAGGATGATGTAGATGTATTCTGCTGTAATGTTAAAGGTTGTGGATTATTCTTTCATGAAAACTGTTTGAGCATGTATAATGTCTTCCCTGAGGTTGTAGAGGTTGATAACGAGGATGAAATGGAAGATACTCCACCAAAGATTAAGTTTAGATGTCCAGCACATGAGTGTTGGACATGCTCTGGTGGTCCACCACCGGCAGCAGCGCCATTGGTTGGTGATGATTCCGAGAAAGACACGCCTGTTAAGACGTCATCTGAAAAGAAGAAGAAGAAGGGAGGCAAGAAGAGAAAGAGTGGAGCATTATCATCTCTGTGGGGTGCTAAAAACGAAAGACTCTTCAGATGTTTAGAGTGGTAAGAAACACTTTTATGTTCTTCAATATGTGCATATCACATATATCATTCTGACATTGAAACATCTGCCTATCTACAGTCCCATCTCATACCATCTCACATGCATGCCACCAAACTGTTCCTTCCATGAGCTTGCCATGCTTTGTCATGAGCATGCATATACCTCCAAACTACCCTACCTTGACGCTGAATATTCACTACAATCATGTGTGGAAGCCGATGCAGAAAAGAAGATTGAACAAATGAAGAAGAGAGAAGAAAGGCATGCGGCTGCAAAGGCGAGAGGAGAACTGTCAAGTGATGAGGAAATGTCAGACGAAGAGGAGAATCCATTCCTTCCTGGTATGCTAGGGAGTGATTTGTTAGATGGAGAGGAACAGCTGGCAGAATATCTACAAAATAATAATGATGACGACGACGAGGGAGAAGGCAAGAAACAATCGAGGAAGAAGAATCAATTCCAATACTGTCTTCCTGTCGATATCAAAGATGAAGTATATTCAAAGCCTCCACAGTATACACATGTTAATACAAATCGCTACGACCCACAAAACAAACCTAAACGTCATCCTCCAAACGGTGAACTGTGCTCGTGTAAACCATCATTCGAAGATGGTGTAAAATCTTGTGGTGATCGATGTTTCAATAGGTTGAATTACACTGAGTGTGTCGGTGACAAGAACAACTCCAAAAATAATCCATACCTTAACTGTAACTGTGGCAAAACATGTGGCAATCGTTCAATGAGTAAAAGGCAATTTGCAAAGTGCATGCCGCAAAGAGAACATGGCAAGGTATGTTTATCTATGTACAATATGTGTTTTGGAATATACTTGTACATGCTTCTAAATATCTTGCTCACATGAATGCACATCTAGGGATGGGGTTTAGTTACTATCAATGGCGTTAAGACAGGTGACTTAGTCCAGGAGTATGCGGGCGAAATCATTGATGAGAAGACAAAAGAGCAGCGGTTGACTGACTGGACACGCGATCATCCGTAAGTTGATGTTTAAAATTGTAGTATACTTTGTCCGCCTATCTCACCTGTTACCCTAACCCACACAATCACCCTCTATGTTTATAATCAAAACAGTAATGATCCCAACTTTTATGTCATGCACCTTGAGCCAGGTTGGTATATTGATGCTCGAGAGATTGGAAACATGGCTCGGTATATCAATCACTCGTGCGATCCAAATTGTAAGCTTGTGCCAGTGAATGTAAATGGTTATATGCGAGTTGCAATCATTTGCATCAAGGATGTTGGGCCAGGGAAGTTTTTATGTTACGATTATCAGTTTGACACACAGCATGGAGAGAAATTCACCTGTCGATGCGGAGCTAAGAACTGTCGTGGAACAATGAAGGGGGGCGTTTATGAGCAGGAGCACAAGAAAACAAAGAAGGAGCTAATTGCTGATGCAAAAGCCAGGGTTCAACGTGACAAGAAGTTTCTTGAGGGCGTTGCCAAATCCGAGGTTGAGAGGCTAAATTTGACTGGGCCATATACTCCGGGGGCGGAGAAGGAGCCAGCGAATATGGTGGCTGCTGGACCTCATGAACGTGACCGATACGATGCACAAGTTTCGAGGATATTCTTATGGCGTAATGTCGTCGCTGGCTCAGACTTTTCAGCTAAGTATTGGAGACATGTTACTAGGTTGAAGGCAGGAGGCAAAAAGAAGAGGAAACTACTCTGTGAAGAACGAGGAACTATTGATGTCATATCAATGATTAAATAACGGGAGCGTGGGGTTAAGAAGGTAGAATGAGTTGCTATACGCTATTGCTAGCTCTTAGGTTAGAATAAACTATGATGATTGCTTCTGTCCCTCAATCACTGTTTGCAAACTCCTTCTTAACTTCATCCCTAAGGATACGACGCAAAATCTTGCCACTGGCCGACTTCGGGATCTGATCAATAAACCTGACACCTCCATGTATGCGTTTGTGAGGCGAGACTCTTTCTTTCACCCAATCCTTTAATTCATTCTCTGTCAAGTCTGCTGTCGGTTTGAGGACTACATATGCTCGTGGTAGCTCGCCCGATACGTCATCTGGGATAGACACAACCGCAACATCTGATACATGCTCATGACCTAGAATGAGTTCTTCTAATTCTGCCGGCGCCACTTGAAACCCTCGAACTTTGATCAATTCTTTGATTCGATCTGTTATGAAAAAGAAGCCGTCTTCGTCATACAAAGCCATATCACCTGTTCTAAGCCAGCCATCATCACTCAAGCACTCGTTTGTCTTTTCCTCATCATTCAGGTACCCCAGCATGACCTGAGGCCCTTTGATACACAATTCACCGGCTTCGTTTGGAGGTAGAGACTTTCCAGATTCAGGATCTATAATCTTTCCTTGTGTAGAAGATACGAGATGACCGATAGAACCAGTTCTTTTGTTTTCATCATGAGTTAAGGTACCGATTGGTGATAGCTCACTCATTCCCCATGCCTGCTTGACGTCTACCCCTAATCGTTGTTTTACAGCTTCTTCAGTGTCTGATCCTAGAGGAGCTGCAGCCGATATAATCATAGAGATGCTTTTCATATCATAATTATTAACCAATGGGTGCTTGGCTAAACCAAGAATGATCGGTGGAACAAGATGAGCTCTCTCGGGCTTATGTTCCTGGACAATCTGGCAAAACCTCTCGAGGTCAAACCTATCAGATGTTGTAATAAGCTCTTGTCCACGCCATGCAGAGTAGAGTAGAGATGCCAACATGCCGTATATATGGAAGAAGGGCAATGGACTAATGAGCTTGTGATCCGATGGAAACACACTTTCCTCAACTATATTCATCTGCAACAGATTATTGACAAGATTTGCATGTGACAGTGTTACGCCCTTTGGCATCCCCGTCGTACCACTCGAATAAGGTAGTAGCCATGGATGTGTATGAACATCTTTTATAACATGATGGTCATCTACCAAACTTTCATATGATGCCAAACTTTCAAGAACCTCTCCTCCTTGTGGAGTATCAACATCCTTTTCTACATCTGGTATAACAACAATATGTTCAACACATGGCGATTGGGCAGCTGCTTCCAAAGCAACAGGAAGTAACTTTGCATGTGTGAATAATATCTTTGAATTACTTGGTACTAAAATCTTGGCAAGCTCTGCAGCAGTGCTGAGAGGATTGATCTAAACATATGGTTAGTTTTGATGGAAGAATAGACATATCATATGTTCAGAAATCGTTACTCACCGGTGTGACTTTAGACCCACAAATACCAACAGCAAGACAAATGGGAAGATAATCCACATTATTTGGAGAGTATAGAGCCACCGTGTCATCTGGTTTGATATTATATTCCTTTACTAGAGCAGCTGCAATACAATTCATACGATCATGGTAATCGCCGAATGTCCTCTCTTCCAATGTACTCCCATCTCGTACTGCAACTTTATTGATAAGAGATTCATCTTTCCATTCTGATGATATGAATTCAGGTACTGACGTTATGTTTGATGAGATAATAGGAGGGAATGGTGAAGAAACAACATATTGGTTGCAAACATCTGCAAGATTTCCATTGTTATTTGGTATTGAAGAATTGAAATATCTTTTAATGCCAGCAACACTACCATCGACAGAATATGCAGCAGAGGGTAGCCACGTCTTTCTAGTGGTAGTTATGCATCGTCGGAGGGACATCATCATTACCTAATAGACACCAGTTCAATAATCAAACTCAATTCAATCTTTCAATCTTCAGTATTTTATGAGAGTGTAAAGATACCAAGGATACCACCCTGCCTCACTTCGCTCACGCATACTATACTCACTTGCCTTCTACTCTATCAGTGCTTGTTCCTATCTCCATGGGTAAGCAATGCGCTATCAATGCTCCATAATGAACTATACTTACTATACTTACAACTATTTTACCTTATAGTGTTGCTACTACAAATTAATATCATCACTTGCTGACAACTCTTGTAAATTGATCCAAAGTCAAAACTTCTACTCTAAGCTCTTCTTCAGCTAGTTTTAATTCATCGGCTGTACAATAACCCCATGAGCAAAGATAGAATCTAACTCCTTCTATCCTTTCATCTTTTAAGCACTTATGAATAGTTGGCCATCGATCTTCAAAGAAATGAGTATTGTTTGGTTCATAGTCACCCCTTTGCATTCTATCAACAATAACATCTGCTTTAGATTTGTACATACCCAAGCCGTAGATGTCATCATTGCTCATTGCCTGTTCGTCTATACCAGCGTGTCGTACTAATGCTGTCGCAAAGCGTTGTTGCTTAGTCGTTACTAATATCGTCTTTCCCTGGCAAGTTGTAATACTATCCGATATCCCACTGTAAAATGTGTTGATATCCAACCAAGAGTTTATATCATTCTCTATCCAATCATCTCGGACTTTACCAAATGTTTCTATCATCGCTTCTGACGTCAGATGTTTTGACTTTAACCAATCATCAACAAGTACTTCATAGTTTTGAATAATCTCAGGTACTGACATTGCAGTGGAACTACTATCACTACTACTATTCTGCTCTAAGAATACACTTAATAATACAGGTATTTGCCAACCAACTTCAATTGCAGGACGCATCTCTCTCATTTTATCAAATAGCCACTGTGGTGGATGGGTATTGGTATCATCGTTATCATTTATTACATTTAGAAGTTGACAAGTCCTCCATGCAGACACGGTACATTCATCACAGCTATCACACACCACACCATCAAAGTCGAAGAGGAACAAACTATTCGATGAAGTAGACAGAGCTAATGATGAGGTTGCCATTCTCTGCAACTTTTTTGATGGAACATATCTTCTTTCTGATGTGCATAAGATGTGTCTGGTGTTCAACAGAGGCAAAGACGATGAAACAAATCCCTCAGTAGGTAAATAGAAGGACGTTAAAACAGTCAGAACACTAAATGATGTTGATCTGAATGGAAGTAGGTGCCTTATCATATCTACCTTTACACAATGAGCTTGAGTAATATGTTGCTGACATCTGATATCTTTGCATTTTTTACTGATGACATGAGAGTGTAAAAGGATACCCCACAAATTATCTTCACTTACTGCAAACTGCTCTATAATCTATCGTAACCATTCATTGATAATCAATATGGGGAAGTATACCATTGCCGCGGCCATCTTGGCCTCTCAATTATGTACTATTAATGCGTTTTCTTCCACTCAAACAACGGCGAGGATATCATCTTGTAGACAATCCACAACAGAGGATTGGACAAGTCCTGAACTTTCCGGTACTTCACTTGTTGCTGATACCCTATTAGAAATGGAATCAGATGTTGAATTCCAAGAACTTACAAAGAAGATTGCAAAGATTGGTGTAGATGGTATGACAAAGGAAGAACGTGCCAAACGACGACGAGCTCTTGATGAGATTGGCACACCCAACTTTATGACCTTTGTTACAGAAAATGATGACAATATTAATAATGAGTCATCACCAATACAGAATAAACAATTATACCGAAATGAACCAACTATATTACAACTTAACATTGGATTATATTGTAATCAGGCATGTAATCATTGTCATGTAGAATCATCACCATTACGGAAGGAGGAGACAATGAGTGCTGATATTGCAGCACAGTGTTTAAAATTATTGCAAAGTACGCCCAGTATTGATACATTAGACTTGACTGGTGGAGCACCGGAATTGAATGGACAGTTCCGTTTCCTAGTTAAGTTAGCAAGGGAATGGGCTACTGAGAATGATAGAAAGTTGACAATTATTGACAGATGTAATCTGACTGTCTTGTTAGAACCCAATCAAGAAGATTTAGTAGATTTCTTAAAAGACAATCAAGTTAATGTTGTTGCATCATTACCATGTTATGGAGAAGACAATGTTGATGCTCAACGCGGTAGAGGTGTATTCCAACGGTCGATTGCTGCTCTATTAAAGTTAAACGAGGCTGGTTATGGTACACCAGAACATCCAGAGTTGGAGTTAGACTTGGTGTACAATCCGTCTGGCCCATTTTTACCTCCTGCTCAAGCATCATTAGAAGTGGATTACAAGCGAGAACTTATGGATAAGTTTGGCATCCAATTCAACAACCTATTGACAATTACCAACATGCCAGTGAGTAGTTGTATATGTGGTTTTCATATGTGAATGTGTTATACTCACATACTCCTCTTTCTTTTGTAGATTAAACGATTTGCAGATTTCCTGGCAAAAGAGGGTAAGATGAAGGAGTATATGGAGCTACTGGTGAATAATTATAATGCACAAACTGTAGGAGGATTGATGTGTCTTAATACTGTAAGTGTAGGGTGGGATGGTTCATTATATGACTGCGATTTTAACCAACAACTCGGTATGGGGATAATCGGTGAAAGCGAGACGAGTGACAGTTCAAAGAAGAAGCAGAAACTGAGTATATTTGATATTGAAGCACTAACGGATCTCAAGAAGTATTCAGTTCGAACTGACAATCACTGCTTTGGATGTACTGCCGGCAGTGGCTCTTCGTGTCAGGGGGCTACTGCATAAAGAAACAGGGTGCGTGCCTGATGATAATATGGTATGATTATACGATTATAAAATTACCATCTCATCAACATGGTTTCTATATTACTATTCTCAGTACTGCCCTTTCACTGGATTGAATACTGTACAAGGCAATAAATGATTGCTAAATGCAAACCTCTTGATGGTTTCGACCAAATACCAACACAATACTAACACCGAAAGATATTTCACCCAAACATCTTTGAGCACCTCGACAAGGGTTGGAATATACATTACATTTTGCTCCGGTACATCGATCTTCATCTTTAAATGAAACTTGCTGTTCTCTTTAGAACTGGCTCGTGTTTTGATCGGATATTGCTCCATATAATCAACAGCTACATTTCTTTCGCGATACTTCTCCAAGATCTGACCAATGTTTGTAGACGAGGATTCGTTTATTAGAGGAGTCTCTTCTGCGTAGAGTGTTGATGAGTAGTCGCGAATTCCTAGGGGTTTGATCTGTCTCAACTCGAGTGTACCTTTGCTATCATAACTGGCCAGTGGAAGACCTGAATCGAATGTTGTGTATGCCACACTCTCCGTGTCAAACTTGACTCGATCTTCCAACTTGTAATTGAAGAACAACACTGCTTGCATACCCACTACTTGTTCATCTTCGCCAAGGGGTATTTCTGTTTCCAACGTGAATGAATCAAATCGTCCATCCAAGTCAAAATCATTCTCATTGAACTCAATATTGGCCGCTCGATAACTTCCAGTTCTTTGAACATTGAGTTCGTCTTGATTGGAGACAAATATCTCTTTTGTCTGACTAGCCGCCACTGTTGTTGATGCCGTCTCGAGAATAATAATGTACTGGTAGAGAAACTTGACGTCGGGTTGTTCGCGGTAGGTTCCTTCCTTTAACCACAATCCTCCGTCTGAATAAAGGAGCAGGAAGAACGGTAGCAACAGTATTAATGCATTACATAATAACACGAAGAGGTAAGCCAATGACGACCTTTTCGTCTTGTGTTTTCGAGAAAGCGTCTCTTCAAAGACTACAACCTTTCTTGTCATTGTGCTGAATTAATGGCGAGACAAGGCTGATTTATGTTATTGACTGGCTCAGGTAACAGTATGTTCTGAGTTATCGAACGTGTACTGACCTACGAATGATCGCGCTGTATGATGTTGTAGGTTGAGTATGTAGCGATGAAAAATGTAAGGTGAAGTGAAAAGTATGTGATGAATGAAAATGTGTACCCCCTACGTACATCGACACCACTCAATTAATATCATTCGACACAGCCGCCCATATCATAAGACAGCAATCTATTAATCATTCAGTATGTCTACACCAACTAAGTTTAGCCTGGGAGGAGTTCCTCGCACACGAACGGGGTTGATTCCGACTACTTACACTCAAAAGGCTGACAAACTGAGCATGCCAAGTCATTATCAACAATTAGCAACTAAACCAAAACCTCAGAAGTATCGTTATAGAGGCGACTATATCAACGAGGCCAACAAGAAGCTGCTCCACGAACGTCGGAATCAGTACTTACTAGATAACTCAAATGATACTGACAGTTTGTTAGTATCACCGAGGAGTCGTAGTCTCAATAATACAAGTAGTACTGATAGCTCAAATGAGTTGCTGTCTTCTGACAAAGAGAAAGAACAAAAATGGGACAGCTATTGCAAACATATATCATGTCATAAGCTATCAAATGATGAAGCATTGGCTAAATCAGAGAATAAGAAACATTTTGTCTCATTCCTAAGAGAGAGAAGATCCCAAAGAAAGACAAAGAGCCAAAAGAAAGACAAAGAGCCCAAGCCTGCTGTTGTACAAAAGAAGAAGAAACCTCCAGTGCCAAGGCTCTCTAAATTAGCAAGATCTGGTGGCAAGAAGGACAAAGAGAACAGCAATAATCAAACAAGTCCATCTCAGCCAGCTTCTAACGGTAACCTGAAGGAGAGCGACAACAAGAAAATCACTAGCACGACTACTAAACTGCGGTATTTAGATTTCATCTCAGAGAAACAGACCGGAGATGAGTCTCCGAGTTCTCCAAAAGAGAGTGTATTAGTATCTGAGGCTGTAAACTCTGAAAAAGACAATGTTAACAACGACGATGATAGTAAATTCAGAACCCAGATCGAGCGAATAGTTGAGCGAGCTGCTCAGATGGTACTCAAAGATAATACTCAAACCAATTCTACTTCTCTTGACGAGTCTACTGCTGATGATACTAATAAGACTAACGATTCTTCTCCCAGAATTGACGAAAATAAGAAACAACCGAACGAGGCTATAACAGATACTGGTGATAGTAGCAGTCAAAAACAAAGGTTAGAGTTACTTGAACAGCAAGTAAGAAGCATGTCTTCGTCGACTACTGACTCTCTGGTCTTCTCATCCAGTACTATCGACCAAGATATGAAGGAAAGGTATAGTAGTGGCCAACGAGATGAAAGTATTAGTTGTACGTCCTCAGTGACGACTGAGATCTTGCCTAGATCTCACGTTCAACCAATGAGTGCATCGTTAGTTTGGCAGCAATGTTTCGGCTCGAGTAGCTCATCATACACAGGAAGTAGTTACTTAACTGAGATTGAATCTTCTTCAACTTTGCTTGATAGTAGAGCAAGTGAATCAAAACAGTATATCCAGACTAGCGAGTCTGAAGAAGAAATTAATGATCACTCATCTTGCATAAGATCTATGAATGAGACAGTTACAGAAGTTGAGCCAAGACTACTCTCTGTACAACCCAGCATACCACTAGAAAGGATTAAACCTTCATTAGAAACTTGCCCAGAGGAAACCACAGCTTTACCGCATATCAATCCGAGTGCTGAACCGACAAGAGAATGGGAAGACCCTGAGCCACTGCCCAGAGGATACGAACGAAGGCAAGATGACTACCAGGATACTTTTGATATTGACATTGATGACATCATGCCTAGATCAGCGGCCAATAAGGGAAGGTCAGAGGCCTTAGTAGATGATTTGTTTTCTTTATTGTAATAATAACATACTAAATGTGAACTGCCAACAAGAGTTTAGTGTTCACTTGTGGTATCGTTCCTCTTGAGTTGAGAATAAAATTTCCGTTCAATCATTTTCATCCTCTCGAAATGAAATACTGTAGCGCGCACGCAGGCATACTCTTATTGTAGAGATGAGCTGCTTGTGATTTGATACTATACTTGTTACTTGATATACATATAATTTGATTAGAGAACACACTGCTATGATATAGTGGATGTAGGAAGAAGAACTTCTACTATCAACGTCAACATAAACATGTCAAATCGTCATAATCAAATGCATAGGGAATCGACGTGGCCTCGTCCTCCACCTACCTCAACACAAAGTCGAGATAATACATCATATCGCGGTACTAGTATATATGATTATTCTTCTCCGTACTTGGCACATCGAGATGAAGATTTGCTCACTCGGTAAGTACTTTGTTTATTCGGTTTTCTTTGCAATCAAATACTCACACAAATATCCCCAGTGCCATGTCGGATTGTGGATTGCACGCCTTTGGTACTGTATTCTCAGAGGTATGGGTTGCATCTTCAGATGGGACGCGAATAATCAGACCAGCTGGTAAGAACTTATATCTTGTGTGTATTCTGTCATACAATTTTATATGCATGCTAAATCATATCATATCACATATCACATATCAAATCATTATACCACAAAAGGCGGTCACTGGATGGTAAGTTCAAGTTTATATCTTTGTGTATTTTATGATATGTTTATACTCATATCATATCTAATCATTCCTATCTTTCATATTACATACCAGGATCCAGCATTCAGTTCATCTTTACCAACAGAAGAACTCAGACAGCAGGCAAAGGAGATTGATGAGGAAGCACCGGATTGTGCAATAGGAGAAGGTCTTGCAGGTACTCTATTCCAGGAGATGGGACCATTATGGATCCAAACAGCTATGGACAGAGTCTTCTGGAGAGAATTAGCCAGTATGAAGGATGATCCGTTCATCCAGTTAGGAGCCGATGAAAGAATGCGACAATTGTCTGACTTGGGAATTGGTATAGTTGCCGTATCTTCCTTTTCATTTCAGAAACGAAGGGGTATAGTGTTATTCATGAGTAGGGCAACCGCAAATATTAATATGCTCAAATCGAAAGAGAACGAAAACTATATAACGGGCTCAGCAGACCTCATCGGCGCGGCTTTTGCTATTAGGATTGCTAGAATGGAAGCTTCGAGGATAAGGCAAGAGCAGAAAGATTCAGGGATTGACAAATTGAAAACCTCAATGTCTGCTGCTGCTAATTCTGAACTTAAGAAAGGAAAGCGATGGACAACGTCACCACTATTAGCATTAGAAGATGGGGATGGTTCAACAAACTCCACAACAAAACCACAAGATTACGACGAAGAGAATCAGATTCCATCAGAATGGAAGCGACCGCCTCCTCTCTTTGTACCGTATTGTATATTAACTTCAATCACATACGTTTTTAGCAGCGCCATTCAAGTTGCCAAGAGCTCTTCGTTGAAATGGAAAGGGAGTGGATTAAGAGGAGTTAAAAGACAAAACTTGATAGAATGTGCCATTGCTTGGTTTGGAGTATTCATGACAATGCTAGCCTTGATAAAAATGGATGACACATTAATGGATATATCTGGTGATTTCTGGACTTACGACCCTGGATGGTGGTCATCTACTTTGTGTATTGTCTTTGCGCTCACATCCGCGCCTGTCGGTCAGCCCTTCCAAATTATAATGAGCCACTTGTGGTGTGCATTAATCGGATTGGCGTGTCAATATATACCTGATTCTGACATGGAGGACTTCTTTGACTTTCACAGAGAGAGTAGAGAAGACAGGGAAGGTATGGTGTTACCTCAATCATGGAAGCAGGCTATTGCGGTAGCATCAGCAATCGCAGGAAGTAAGTGCATGTCATGTGTCCTGTTATACTCATCATATGACTGAATATGTACCTGCACATGAATATGTACCTGCACATGTTTACTAAATCTTTTTACAGTGGCCTTTATGGGTATTATGCACCCCCCCTCTTCTGGGCTTGCTTGTGAGTTTTTATATTGCCACTACTATCCATATATCATGTACTCTTCACTTTTCACTCACCTTTCACCCTCTGCAAACATATGATAGATACATTCAGTAAGAACCCAAGATGGGGAGCTTCAAATGTAATCTTGATATTACTAGGCGACTGTATTATAATATTCTGTTCAATACTGTATCTCAATCTCTTTAGTTATAAACAATATCCTACATATTGGATCGGTCATAACTGGCGAAGAAGTATATGCTGGAGATCGTGGGAAGAATATAAGAACAAACGACATGAGAGAAGATTAGTACAAGATTTACATAATGATTCACATGCTGTCAAGTAGAGTTCCTTCTTACTCACATATCACTATAAAACAAAAGGCATACTGTTGATCATAATAACAATTAATAACCACATATTTATTTGTCCTACTTTAACTTCACACATCACGCAAACACTTTACTGAAGACTTTTCCATATCTTTAGCAGTTCTTCACTCTTGTCGGTATCGCTCAACAATAGCTTGGAAATATCATTTACAGTTTTCTCAGCTGTAGAAGGGATAATCTTATGCTGACTTTCACCATTCATCTCAGCTTCAAAAGAAGAGCTCACTGCCTTTGCTTTCTCGAGTACATCAAGGGGTAGACCAGCAAGTCGTGCAACATTCACCCCAAAAGACTTTGGACACGGACCCTCGCCTAGAGAGTAAAGGAATGTGATATTGTGCTTCTTCTCAGCGTCCTCATCACAGTCTTCTTCGACAACACACTCCATATGTCCCAACTTGATTGATGCTTCATCCTTCCAATCCTCTAACAAGGAATGATAATGAGTTGCAAACAAAGTCAAGCATTTGTTCTTCTCAACAAGGTGTTTGACAGTGGCACTTGCAATCGCCGTACCGTCAAAAGTTGATGTCCCTCTGCCTAGTTCATCCATGATTACCAGACTGCGCCTTGACGCACCACGAACTGCCGCAGATGTTTCGGCTAGCTCGACGAAGAATGTCGACTGGCCACATAGAATTCTATCAGAGGCACCTAAACGGGTAAAGATGCGATCGACTGGAGTCAAGGCACACCTTTCAGCAGGGACGAAGGACCCGACTTGTGCCAAAATGGTAATGAGGCAAGTTTGACGAAGGAGTGTTGATTTACCTCCCATGTTAGGACCACTTAGAAGCAGGACAGTCGAGTCTCCATTAGTACCATTCTCTTCTGGAAATGCATCCTGAGATGACGTCAGCTTTCCCCCGAGGACGAGATCATTTGGAATGAACTCACTCCCACTGTGGGTGATATCAACACACGGGTGTCTTCCTTGAACAATTTCAATTCCAGGCTTTGCTGAAGGAGGGCAGTCTACAATTAGAGGACGAGTGAACCCAGGTTGGCTTGCAATTTGTGCTAGTGATCCCAAAGCATCCAACATAGCAGTGGCATGTGTTGCCGCCATCCAAACACTTCTCATCGAATCAAATCTAGCAAAAACTAGCTTCATCCCAGCAGCCTTACCGGCATTCTTGATATCAATAGCATGCTCCAATCGTGCAACTAACTGTTCAACTTGTGGAGTACGGTACTTATTCACCTGCTTTGCGCCTTTACCCCGCTTTGCCTTGACATAAAAGTCCTCTGGGACCTCAACACTCACAGGAAGTTCAATCAGATATTTATCCTTCGAGTCCTCCTTAACATTAATGTACTTCCAAGATGATCGTGCAACGCTCCTTGGCTGCAATTCAGAGGAACACATTTCCTCTTTGTACGCTTCAAGCTCACGCTTGACCTCATTAATTTCATCGCACGCCCTATCATATTCTTCATCCATACCTCTACTTGGCTCAAATTCTCCCTTAGCTGCCTTCTTCAGATCAAAGTTATCAAAGAACCAATCGAGCTTTTCCTTCATGTCCGCCGGGAAACACCCTCCTTCATCAGTGGTTCGAACAATCTTGGCAAGCATAGGCGATGTGATCTCGGCATTTGCAAATAGCTCAGGAATCTCGGCAGCAGCTCTGAGTCCGTTGAGAAGCTTGGAGAAGTCACCCACCTTGCGTTTAGTATGCTTGTCATTCTCATATAGCACTGCTCGGTTATTAGGATGATTTGCAGCAGCTGCTGCGGCGGCCCCATCTTCTACATTTCTAGACTGTGTTCCACCGCCTCCCATGCTATGCACGCGGCTCAGCAAGCGTTCAATATCACCAGTCTTTTTTAGAAGAGCCCGAGCCTCTCCCATCGCCATTGCAGGCGATCCACCGGCCAGTTCCTCCACAACATCACCACGTCTATCAATATCAACCTTCCTAAATAGAGGACGGAGCAGCCATGCTCGGAGTAGACGTGACCCATGAGGACTTTGTGTAGCATCAATCTTTGAGAGAAGACTGCCTTGATAACTACCCGAAGTAATATTATTCAATATCTCAAGGTTAGACAAGGTAGTTCCATCGAGTGCCATGTGATCGATATTTGCCTCAGCAGCATACGCTTCAGACTCGTTCACAGTAGAAGTTACAAAGTTGATGGCAGCTCCTGGCTGTTGTGCTTGCTCATTTTGTTGTTGCTGCTGCTGGTCGACTAGATCTACTCCCTCAACTCGCTTAGCCTCTTCATTGTACATGTTTTGAAGATGGTTTGCTGGATTGGTGGCATCATCATTATCTTCACTTGATGTTTCTGTAGCTTCAATGCCAGTGTTTGGAGGAGCGTATGCCTTAACAATGCCCATGCTGAGGATTTCATCATCAACAAGACTACGTTGTAAGTAGAATAGTGCTGCCCCAAACGATGATAGTGCCAGTTTAGCTCCACCTTCAATACAACGCTTCAATATCTCAGGCCACCGAGAGATACCGTCCATTGCATCTGCCGAGACATCATCTCTTCTCCTAGAAGAGCGGGGGTAATATGCCTTGCGATGTAATTCCTGCACGGCATCATTAGCATCCCAAGGCTGGATATTCATATTGTCACGATCAAGCGTACGGCGAACCTCATTGCTTACAGCAGTTGATTTTGGAAAGCGTTCCTTCTGGTTGATACATTCAAGTAGAGTATTGGGAGGGCAGACTGATTTGAGCAAGTTGACTAGTGTTTTGGATGCACCATTTTGACCACCTTCATAGAGCACCTGAGATTGTATGATACAAGATGTGTTAGTACAATTTACAATCATACAACATTGTTCAATTTTGAGGAATTCACTTACCTCGGATGGACTGAAGCTAGCCAACAGTGTTTGCAGTCTACTGCGCAAGACATCATCGGCAAATTGACCGAGAGTTACAGTTCCCGTGACAGCATCTACGACTGTTACACCATACTCACACACCGCCTTGGTACCCTTATCCTCATCGTCACCATCGACATCCATGGCATCATCATTATCAATCAAGATTTCCTTAATAGATATCAAGGGACCAGTACTAACCTCACCCTTCTCCAACAAGGTAGTATCATCAAGGTAACAAAAGGTACGTGTACCCCTTGACACAATACTACAAACCTCTCTACATACAACTTGAGGTTTCGTCTGTCCCTTTCCCATATTCTTCTTCCTTTGTTTCAATGCATCGGGTGTTTCAGTTTGTTCAACACGTGCAACTTTATATCCAGCCTCAACTAACTGACATAAAATCTTGCCATAGGCAGCTTCTGGAAAACCAGAATGCGCCGCCTGTCCCTTCATATATTGATGTCCAAGTACTGACACACCAACATCGGCATCATCATGGAACATTTCATAAAATTTACCAGTCTTGAATAATAAGACAGTATCAGCATATTGTGCCTTAATTTCCCACCATTGTTTCTGGGCAGGTGAGACTTTACCATTATCTTGCTTACTTGCAATTTCATTGTAGTCAACTGATAATGTACGTGGTGAATAATTTGGATGTCCGACTGGATTACGATGAATGTCTTTACGGTTTGTGGTGAAGAACTTGAGATGGTTGTGTGTATGTGTCCCGGCCGCGTTGACAACTCCAGCTACGGGAAGTGGAATGCTAACTGCCTTCGGAGATTGGGTACCACCATTTGGCTTGGGAGAGGGCTGAGACGATTGAAAGGTATTAGCCTTTGGCTTGGAAGAAGTAGAGGGCTTGAAAGTAGACACAGCCGCAGCTTTTTTTTCCTTGGGAGTTTGAGATAAATACTTGTCAAAATCATGTTGCTTCCCCTGCATTTTCTTCTTCTTCTTTTGTACTTCATTATCTGGTTTTAATGGTGTTGGTGAAACAAATGATCCTTCCCCGGTATCGTTCGTCTTACTGCTACCACCACCACCACCGCCACCCACACGTGTAATTGTAACCTTTTTAGCAATCTTCTTCTTTTTCTTCTTCATTGGAACTTGCTCCTCATCATCCGATGCCATCCAATCATCTTCCTCTTCCTCCTTTTCAACATGCTGTAAACTTTCATCCATTGATGATTCATCACCCTTTTTATATTCACTACCACTATCATCATCATCTGCCTCCTCCTCTTCATCACTTGATGAATCAATATCAAATTCCATCTCTTCCGACTCAACTTTCTCACATAAAAAATATCGGTTCACCTGAGAGCCTAAACTGCTTTGTTATAACCAACCAATATACGATGGCCAAGTCAACTAATCCTCCACCTAAACAGAAGAATCTATTTTCATTCTTCTCCAAGAAAGCACCTGCGCCCAAACCTGCTGCGGCATCGTCTGCGAGTAACAATGATAATGATACCAAAATGTCTAGCAGTGCACCCAATGACAGTAACACCAGCACCAACACCAACAACAATAATAAAGATGTAGTACGAACAGGCACCAAAACAACAACCCTCACCTCTTCCCAATTAAAAACATTATCCAAAATTACAATCGGTACAACGCTCGCGGTATACTGGCCCGATGATAATGAATATTATCCCTGCATTGTGAATAAACATCGTGGTAACAACGTATGGGAATTATTATATGATGATGGTGAGTATGAGAATGTTAATTTATCGACAGAGAAATTTAAATTGTTAAGTGGTGGTATTAAGAAGAAGAAGCGTGCTCAAAGTACTGCTGATAATGATAGTGGAGATGAAAAAATGAGTGGTGTACCATCGGATAATAAGAAGAAACGTCGTATATTACAAGATAGTGATGAGTCAGAAGAGATGGAATTTGATATTGATTCATCAAGTGATGAAGAGGAGGAGGCAGATGATGATGATAGTGGTAGTGAATATAAAAAGGGTGATGAATCATCAATGG
>Ga0214479_100421_pt1 | contig 25243 bp, 16 predicted proteins | sample M1_20Mar14CPVII9_5_FD_165054 | JGI IMG/M metagenome (GOLD analysis project Ga0214479, IMG submission 165054) | Marine eukaryotic communities from Monterey Bay, California, United States - M1_20Mar14CPVII9sort6BwellE14 | ecosystem: Environmental > Aquatic > Marine > Unclassified | place: USA...
CAAATGCATACCCAGTGTCATATCACCCAACGCAGCAGACACAGCCTCCTGTACCTTGGGTACACGCATAGCACCACCAATCATTTCAACGGCATTCAACTCCTCCAATGTCACGTTGGCCATTTTCAATGCCTTATCAATAGGCTCGGCAGCACGTAGTAACAAGTCATGACATACCTCCTCAAACTTGGCACGTGAGATGTGTGATTGATAATTCACATCATCATGTAATGCATCAATGAATACTGGAATGTCAGAGTTGGCACTCAATACATGCTTGACTTTATTTGCTTGAATCATAAGCTTTGCCATAGCCCTGGGGAAGTTACGCACATCCTTGTCCTTTGTTTTACGTTTTTCATTCCAAATAACATTGAATTCATCTGCCATGAAATCAACAAGTCGTGCATCAAAGCTTGCACCACCCAACGTTGCATCCCATGAACTAGACAATACCTCAAATCCACCAACATTCTTCTCTTTACCATACTTCGTTGCCTTGTATGGATAACTCAAGTATCGTACGACACTAACTTGTAATGAACCGGCACCCATATTATAAAACAAATATGTCTGTGGCTTCTCATCGATACGATCAATACCATAATGTAATGCGGCGGCTGTATTTTCATTAATTAATGCCAAGACATTTAAATCTGCCAATACTGCTGCATCTAATAGAGCACGTCGTTCATGTTGTGTGTAAAAGCTTGGTACTGTTAATACACAATCTTTGAGTGGTGATGTAACTCCATACGCTGCAGTAATGTCCTTAGCATGTGTTAATACCATTGCCACCAATTCTTCCGGTGTAAATTCTTTACCATCAATAGATAAACATACACCACTACGAGTTTCGTTGTATGTCGGTGTGAAGTGATAATGACGTTCTTTCAATACCTGTACAGATGGATGATCGGCCTCCCTTCCTAACATGACAGACATTTGTGATGGAGTTAACTGTGGCTTACGTGCCATTAAACTTGATGCATCGGCACCATAGAAACGTGATCCGGCATCAAACAATACCATTTGTTCAGTCTTACGTTTGGAATGTAAGTTGGTAACAATTTCAAGCGGTGAGTTACGTTGGACTAATGCTACTTTCATGTAAAGTGAGCCTAAATCGACACCAAGGATTGCTTTGGATAGCGATGTTGTTGGTAAGGTCGATAGACCTAACAAGTAGAGTGGACTGGTTATCTTCATTTTGTAGTATTTATTATTAATGGTCAATCTCGAGGCTGGTATATTCATTTGTAGATTGTCATTGCAATGTGAATAGACAGATAAAGAGTTTTTAGTATAAAGCATTGCAGAAAAAGTAACTCTATCATTGTACACATAAAATAATACTACAACTTACCGGTTTACTGGATTGATGATACTGCTTATTAGTTTGGTCCACGCCGATAATGACGACAATGAGGAGAAAAATGAGAGTTATGATTTGGAATGTTACTGTGTGGCTGAGAATCTTAGGTAAGTCCTTATTAGATGTTACCCTTATTTTGATCGAAGGAGGTGTTCGGCCATTTTTACCACATCGACCTTCCTCTCACAACCTTTATATATTACATAGCAATACAAATCCATAGTACCATAGTCATATCAATTAAGTATAAGAAATGAAGTTCTCTACAGCTATATTATCAGTGGCCTTGGCATTAAGTGCCAGTTCTACAACACATGCATTTACTTCTTCCACAATAAACAATAGCGTTCGAAGAATATCATCATTGGGAGCAGCAGAAATAAAGGAAGCAAGCACCAACAGTAGTAAAGATACAACGAGCACCACCGCAGCAAATGCCGCAACTAACGGGTTAAATGACACATCATCCACATTATCACCAGAGTTTGAAGGTGCACGTGATATGGCAATTGCAAAATTATCTGCATCATTACCAAATCCAGCACTCGAAAAACCATTAGCACATTTCATGTCAGAATACTTTGCAGCATTGGACACAGCCGCCAAGGCGGGTAATAAGAATGCCGACGGTAGTGATATCACCGCTGAACAGGCCATGAAGGAAATGGGACGGACATTGCAATATGGAATGAAGTATGGATTAGGTGCATCTCCGAAAGGGAAATTCATCTTTGAGGATGTCCGACACATGGCATTACGTGGTTCGAAAGATGATACACGATATGAAAATGAATCATTAACAGAAATGTTAGGTGATGATGTTGATGTTGACTTTTACGCAGCCGGATGTGACTTCTTCCGTCCAGCAATTGATATTGAAAAATCATTAGTTTTGGGAGAGGATAATTTGAAACAGGCTAAGGCACAGCTTGATGCTGGCGAGAATGTTGTCTTCTTTGCCAATCATCAAAGTGAGGCTGATCCACAGGTTGTTAGTTGTTTATTCGAGAAGGTATCTGATGAGGTTGGCGAGTTAGCTGGACAGATTACATATGTTGCAGGGCATAAGGTGACCACTGATCCACTCGCTGTTCCATTTAGTATGGGAAGGAACTTACTATGTATTCATTCAAAGAAACATATTGATGCTGATCCAGAAACGAAGCCAGCCAAGAGTAAGCAGAATATGGCAGCAATGAGTTCCATGCTTCAGGGTATGAAGACTGGTGGTATGGCTATTTGGGTAGCTCCATCTGGTGGGCGTGATCGTCGTGATGTCGATACTGGCAAGATCCCAATCGCTCCGTTCGATCAAAAGACTGTTGATATGTTCCGTTTGATGGGTAATAAGTCGAAGAAGCCTACACACTTTTATCCCATGAGTATGGTATCATATGACTTATGTCCTCCACCTGACTTTGTCGAGGCTGGAGTCGGTGAGCAGCGTAATGTGCGGTATACACCCATTGGTATTGCTATTATGGATGAGGTACCAAATGTTGGTGGTGCCGAGAAGCGTCACTTGTTCACAGAAAGAGCAGAAGAGGAATGTATTGATGGATATGTCAAATTACTGAATGAGTTGGATATGGAAAGATATGTGCCAACAAATTAGATGAACGAACAAGTGTTAGTGGGGTACAGACAGTCACATTGTATATTATAAAAGATAAGTGATAGGTTAGCACAGAGAACATATAAGTACAATTATTAGATTATTCTTTCTACAGAAGTATGACTTCATCAATTTTTCCAATTGCCAAAAGAACTAACCAAGCTACACCCACTACTAAAGACAAGCAAGCGGATCCAGCCTCGACAAGGAAGATTCTTTTCTCATCTCCGATTACAAACCACTTAGAGAAACTGCTATAAACCAGAAAGAACCCTCCCATCATCAAAGTAGATGTTATACAAACAGTAACAAGATATATACTTGCAAATCTAGTATCTTGCGATATAGACGGCAAGACATCGAGGATACCCCCTACTGATATGCCTTGGAGAGTACCAGCAATACACGCCAGTATACTCGGTATAGATATAGTACATGGACAAGCTTTCTCAGAGCTCTTTGAGATTGAAGGATTTGATACAATTGAGTCTTGACCACCATGCTTCTTGAGAAAAGAAGAAGCTCTTGACAAACTAGGCTTGTTTTTCGCTTGATATGCCAAGAAGCTTTTACTCCTTCCCGATGTAACTGGTTTGTTTGGTTGAGGAAGTTTAGGCATAAACTTTGTGAAGCTTTCATCAAGACTTCCCGAGTTAGTGTTGAATATATCATCATCGATATCATCATCGTTATCTTCATCAGACTCTTCCACCACTCTTGAAAGTATACTACCACCAGACCGCTTAGAAACTGTTTCTGAGGCAGCGTCGCCATCTTCATTAAGAACATCCGCCATCATACGAGTGATTGATTCGGAAGATTTCGTAGAACATTGAACTGTTTCTTCGTCACCATCTTCTTCGTCCTTCAAAGTAAGACTCTCATCATGCCACCACGCCCTTCCATCGTTCTTCTTCTTGTTTTTCAATGCATTATACATGCCAAAGATTCCTAACCCGAACACGAATACACCGATCACAGCTTCCATCATTATACTCCACCATTGGATATCAACTCCATCCTGTGGCGACTCCATTGCAATCAATACGCTACCAACAACTAATGTAGATATCGAGTTACCTATACCCCAATTGATCCCCAGTTTGATTGAATCACATCGACTCCGATCATTTGATATGTTCATCCCGCTCAATGTGGCCATAGACGAGAGATGGTCTGGCTTAGCGAATACATTTAAAATACCCACGATGATACCTGTGCTCAGTAGTGTACCAGCAGTTATGCTCATCGGGTGTTCAATCGTTGACATATTGTATTTGATAAGCTTTACAATTACAATACACTACTAGATATTAATTGGTAACTAATGACACCAATGTTAGAATACCCTGATCAACAAACACTGCAGTCTTCACCTCTACTATTTGAAGATGTAATAACTAATGCCAATACCAATGGTGTCTAATGTGAGCCGAACCAAAGTTCTAACTCTTCGGAGAAATTATCCTACTGTTGTCTGTAATACCCTGATCAATAAACGCTGACTCTCTATTCACCTCCTGCACCGCCAAAGGTCAGCGGATGAAGATCTACTACATATTTTATGAGAATTACTCCGAAGATCAATAGGCTCAACTACGATCCTTGAGTCTAATCCCTTGATTGAAAGACGGCTTTGGCTAATTTGGCATGCGGATGCAATCACTTTGAAATTTTGGTTATTTCTTTCATACACTATCATAAATAAGATTTTGTTTACCCTTTGGCGAGACAACGACAGAGGGCCGAAACTCCCGCTCCCCTCTCTTCATCTTCAGATGAATAGTGAATCGGAGTTATCGACAGATGAAGAGACAATGGTACAGTTGTTATAAGGCGGTCTAGTACTTCTATTACACTAGATATAACCAATGAGTGTGTATCACAGGAACTCTTAGTAGTGCACATCATATGAACTCGTAATAGTAGAAAAATTGAGACCTCAAGACGACAACGAGACGATGTCAACTATCGATCATCCAATGACGATGGGTCACTTGAGTGCATCGACCACGACAGAGGAGCAGCTCATGGTCACTGGTATAATTGTTGGTTTGTTTCATGTACTGGCGAGACCAGATCATCTTTCGGCACTTGCCACATTGACTGCAATGAACATTTCTGATGATCATATGCGGTGCTATTCTTTTCTCCTTGGTATAACATGTGGCATTGGACATTCTATAAGTATAATAATTGTGGGAAGTTTATTGATTACACTTGAGATAGATATAAATGACTGGTGGAATATAGTACTAGAAGGAGTAGTCGGTATTGTCTTACTTGCTTTGGGTTGTTATGGTTTATATGTTGCAATCCAAAACAAAAGAGATAGCACTAGTGATGTTATTAGTAACATATCAAAGTGTTCTTCCGATGAAAGTATAAAGTTGAAAAAGGATGAAGAAGATACATACACAACAACTAGCGATATTAGTAGCCTTAAGATTGAGATTGTTAAACTACCCACTCAGCAGCTTGAGAAGTCGAGACGATCATCTTCTCCTTCTAAATTACTAGACGACTCTGGTAGAGATACAGGTAAATCGGCTTTGTATTTGACTGCCTTTGCAAACCAAGTGTACTAACATAAGTTGCTTTAGTCGTCCGAATGATGGAAGGAGTACTAAAAGATGACGAATCTGAAGCCCAATCAAAAAACTCCGATGTGCTTTCAGAAGCTTTATCAAAAGTTTTAGAGCAGTCAGAGGAAAGCTCGAATGAAGTAAACAGCAGTGCCTCTGATGACGATAACGATCAGAGATATACTGAAGATGATAATGTATCTTCGTCTTCTGATGAGGCTTTATTAGACTGGCCGGCCTTAGATCTAAGTGGTCGTTCAACCTTAGGGGACTACAGTTATCGTTCAGGCTTGGATATTAGTGGCAGATCTGGACGGAGTCAACGAAGCAATAGCTTTATCAAGTATCAAAAGAAGACACCAAAAGTGGCTTCAGCCTCTTCTTTGTTGAAGAAGCATGCTACTCTTGAGACGAGTATTCTCTCACCAAAGAAGTTTAGACCGACCAAAACTCTCTCTAGACCAGAGTGTTGCTCGATGTCTACTGCAAGTCTATTGGCTTTGTTTGTGGGAGCTTTGCAAGGTATAGCAGGTATATCAGAAGTCCTCGATGTACCGACTGTAGAATTCGATGCTAGAACTGCAACTGCCTACTTGCTTCTCTTCTGCTTGACGAGTACTTTGGTAATGGGTGCATTTGCAGCTTGCTATGGTACCTTATGTAAATGGTATGCTGGGGAGAAACAAGCAAGAGTTTTCTTTGTCGAGTCTACGTCTGCTTCCTTTAGTCTGGTAGTGGGTATAGTATGGTTGGTTCTGTTAGGAATAGGAAAGATCTAAATTAGGTAGATTTGTACATAATATGTCTTGGCTCAATTCTCAAGTTATACTTAACTTCTTTTTTAATCAACAAGAGCTAACACAAATAACTTTTCACACGCGAAGCATAACAACTGAACGCAATTTCTCTCTCTTTCACCAGTTTTGATTTATGCATTCCCTTTTAAGAACTAACCCCTAATAAATACAATCACAATCACCTACTGTTTCTGGCCTTGTACTTTCTTCGAATCTGAAAGAACAACACACCAAATACAATCAATGCCCCACATAGTGCAATAACAGTCATTTTATGTCCAAATAGAATGCTTGAAATACAAATAGATATCATTTGCCTAGTAGTCATAATCACGGTGAACACAATAGGCCCAAACTCTTTAATAGTTGTATAAATGAACAACTGTCCACTAGCCGAGGTAATTGCCGTAATAATATTGTACTGCAATACAGTTGGATTAACCTTGAAGAATTCAATAATCTTGGGTATATCCCCATTCACTAATAATCCAGTGGTGGTCATTATAATTGCTGAACTGTTAACACCTAACATCATTTGGTATGGATCGACATTGGCTCGGCCATACTTGACATATACCTTATCTTGCCACTGAGAAGTGAAACAATCAAAGCAAATATACATACACATGAATAATAATCCAACAATTTCAGTAGAAGAGTCTGAATCAGATGATTTACTAGCCACACTAAAAATGGCAACACCGATTGTAATTAATAATGCCTCAACATATTGAGAAATTGGATAGCTTGTACCCTTCAATACCTTACCCATGACCATAACTGGGATAATCTTGGAACTTTTAAATACAGTCTGAACGGGGAAGCTGACATATCGTAATGATGCATATTGACTCCATGAACTCATAGTATTTGATAATGCACAAGGAGCGAATGCTACCAATGGGGCAGCATTATTTGCTAGCACGGCACCATGACGGATACGCACTGCAATAATTGCAACAATGATTGCCAAGAAACGATTTGAGAATACACAAAACGCTGCACTTGGGAACTTCCCATCGGGGGCTGTTGTTGTTGGGTCAAATGTTGTAGTCATAATTAATTCTTGCATATATCCCCATGTTAGATATGATACCTGTAATCCAGTGAAGCAGAATAGGAATCGTAGTGCTTGACCTAAGAATTCGGCATTACCAGCACCTGCTGAATTCAATGCAGTTGTTTCATTAGTAAACCTATCATTATCACCACCTTCAGGGATTGATATATCACTGCCCTTTTTTTCAACCATTAGCGGCTTCATTTGATTGTTCATACTTTCTGTATCGTTGTTAGACATTTGTTTCTTCTTCTCTGATGACTCCCCACTCTTACGCCTCATTAAGGGTGTGATATGGTATTGTGGTTAGTTGTATTATGTGTTATCGTACTTTGTGGCATAGGAATGGTTGTATTCATTAACTAACTAACATACTTAGGTCAGTTCAAAATAATCTGATAATGTATTGCGGACTGACCTAAAAAAGATACGCTATGGTATCTTTACTAAAAAAATGACAATTAGGATGAGGAATAGGGAATGATGAGGTGGCCTTTGTAATCTAAAACCCTTAGCCCTTAGAGCGGAAGAGGTTGTTGGTATATATTGTATCTCACTGTGATTTCATCGAGGAGATTGTGTGGTTACATTATGTGTGATTCTACCACGATGACAAGATTATTTCTACAGCTACTCTTCATCATCTCTGCCAATGGATTTTCTACAACAAGTAATACATACTCCTTCTCAGTACCTCTGACGATAAGTAATAGGAGACCTAAACCTACTTCCTTTATTGAAACATTTAGTGAGCTGTGGAATGATCCTCGACCTATATCAGCTATTATATCATCAAAAGATAGATCCAATGTCGGAGAACGTGAAGATGGCGAATCAATACCGTACTGCATAATTAGTGATGAGTATGATATCGACGGTGAAAAGTTTCAGATATTATTATATCCTCGTGGGAGATTGGTAGGCGATGGAATTAATAATGTTAGTAATGCACCAGCATCTGCATATCTCAGATATTTACCAAAACAGTACGGAGATGAAGTCGATATTGGTTGGAGATTGCAATTGTGTAATGGAAACGATGAACCTTTATCAATCAGTACATCTGGTGGATTACCAAGATCTAACACAACTTGGTCAGCTGCGATGACATTCTCAACTGAAATGGAAGCAGTAGAATCATCAGGGAGGACAACTGATTGGGGTAGTAGTATTTGGAATTCACAACAGATTTGCAATTCATTGGATGATCTCTATTGCAAAGGAGAGATTACAGTCTTTGATAAAAGAAGTGGCGAAAGTTCCTTTGCTTGGCCTCCATTTCAAAATGGTGCAATAGGTGCAGTAGTGAAAGCAGCAAAAAGACAAAGCTATAAGGTAGGAGAGGTAATAGTTCCAACCGCAGTTAAAGGATTGGAAACTGAAGTAGAATCTTTGAAAGAGCAATTTGTCTATCCTGGTATAGATTATCGAATCATGACCATGACAGACAAAAATGGCACTGCAATCTTTACAACAGATTCTTTAGATAGTGAGGATGATAAAGCTCAGGCAATTCTAGCACTAAGACCATGTGGATGGAAGACACAACAACAATTATGGAAGAAGAAAGGAAAGACTACCGATTGGCCGATTGAAGTCACTGCTGATCAGTTATCAAAGGTTACAACAACTAGATTCAACTTTGATTCTGCAATACCAAGAATTACATCCGCATTTCAAAGAGATTGGCTTACATATAGTCTTGCATTGGTGGTAGCATTGACACCTATACCAGCAACTTTATTGGCAAGAAACTTTATATCACTATATGATATACCCTCGGCGAGTATGACCCCTACACTTATGAAAGGAGACGTTTTGTTAGTTGAAAAGTTACCTGGAGTTTATAAACGATCACATCTTGGAGATGTGATATTATTTCAACCACCCGACACATTAAGAGAAGTCATGGGATCAAATACTATATCCAGTACATCTCTCTTTGTAAAGAGAATTGCCGGCTTGCCAGGTGATACGAATATAAAACTTGTACAAGACAACAATGTAAAGATCAATGGTGTAGATGCTGCTGGTCCTGACCGTAGTCTATGTGAAGATGAACCTCTTCGTTTGATTGATAAGCTACTAGAGAATGGAAAGGGGAAAGACATAGATAAACTTGCAGATGATGAATTGTATGTGCTTGGCGACTGCAAAGCTGTTAGTGTCGACTCGAGAGTATGGGGTGCTCTCCCAATAGAAGATGTCAAAGGAAGACCCATAGCCCGAGTATGGCCACTCTATCGTATAGCATTAGGTCCTTTCTAACATATGTACTTTGCGAGAACACTAACATAATAGCTTTACGAAAGATACATGTGTTTCTCCCTAACCTCTAAGCAGTAACCCCCTTATCATTAGGGAAATACTAGAAGATAATATTATCTATACACTTTTATACATGCGTGTTCAGTGATAACAAACTTCAATACTCGCTTGGTGGTGATGGGATGGCCTTTGACGTATGAATAATCTTCTTGAACGGTTTCTCATCTTGGTGGAGTTACCAGGTTCAGCATGGGCCGCACGTCTTTACCATTGAACTTCTATATTATAGTTATTCTTTTCTATTCAACGTTTGTATCAGCTTAGTATTAGTAGAGTGAGTAATATTCTTTGCAGGTTTCTTTTTGCTGTACCTCCGCTCCACTTACACACCTTCACATATAATTTATAATTTACGTTTCGTAGGAAAAGTTATAACAAAACATATCAATATGCCAAGTTGGGATTCTATCGAAGATGCAACAACCATGCTGCCGAGGGTTTGGTTAACTCGAGCAAAGGATGGTGATGTTTGGAAACCACTAAGAAAGATCGATTGTAAGGCTCTTAATGAGAGTAGAGGTATGTATAATATTATATGTTGCAATTATGTTAAAATATGTACATGTATCATTATCTAACCAATTGCAACTACAATACCTATTATTATAGGGGAAGAGATATTGATCGAAGGCGGTAGAGCAACTGCCGATCCTAAAAATGGTACTATTCGCTTCAATTATATAAACCGACCGACAACGAAGTTAATGCCTGCAACATGGTTTACAAAGGAGGAATCCAAGAAGAACAATAAGGAATTTATACTTCAACCCATGCCAGAATCAGATAGTTGGCAAGTTGAATTGTTATATCAAAATGCAATAAGGGCATCGAGTTCACTTGGTGAAGGGATTGATGAAGTACTAAAGGAGGAAATTGTATTAGAACAAGAATCTGATTATAAGATATGCGTTGTTAGAAATGGAGGTCAAATGTGTATGAGAAAAAAGCCACGGAAGAGTAACTTTTTGGGCTTTGGCGAAATACAATACACACTCCAAAGAGGTTATGGACAATACACTATTGAGGGTGAAGATGATGAGAATGCATTAGGTGATTTAACACATGTTGCCTTTGTAATCCATGGAGTTGGGGAGGCGATGTGGTGTAAGGACGAAGTGTCTACACTTTCTATGTGCGAGGAAGTAGATCAGTTGAGGATGACAGTCAATAAGAAGAAAGTATTAGCATGGAGAGATGAGTGCAAAAAGTGTGAAAGGAACAAGCAACCACCTCCTCCGCCACCAAATAGGATTGAGTTTATTCCAATAGAATGGTACGACAAGGTTAGATCACCTTCACATTCTCTTGTGACATCTCTTAATGCCGTGACACTGAATAGTATACCTGCTCTGAGGTCGATTGCAAATGATGTTATCTTCGATGTGCTAATGTACCTTACTCCTGAGTTTTGCGATGCAATCTTGTCATGTGTTACTACTCAGATTGTCGAATTGTACAGCACTTTCCAACGTATTAACCCCGGTTTCATCACTACAGGAGGCAAGTTTTCACTGATTGGGCACTCTTTGGGGAGCGTTATTGCATGGGATATACTATCAATATTGAGAGATAATCTTGAGAAGAACAAGCCAAAAGGCACCGCTGATGATCCAATTAGAATTGACGTGCCCTCTTCACCATCTCGTAATAATGCAACAGGAGAAGATAACTTGACTTTCTCTAGAGGAGCCGAGACAGATAGCAAGCATGGAGTATGGGGTCCTTGTTTACCAAAGAAAATGACGGAAACCATTCCATTTACTCCAGACCTGACAATCTTTCTAGGATCACCAATTGGTTTGTTCCTTACTTTACGAGGGGCACATCCTGTTTTTGATGAAATGAGAGCCGTCGCTGAAGCTCAACGGGCTAGTCTCATTCCATGTGATAATGAAGAAGAAGAGATTCCCAGGGTGTTTAATATAAGCCCGTTGATATGCAGTCCGTTCTCTCTGCCAACAAGAGCACTCTACAATATATTCCACCCAAGGTGAGGAGAAAGTGATGAATTATATTATCTATATGTTGTATGCTTCTCACATTATGGTTCTTATTTCCTACAGTGATCCAGTCGCATATAGAATAGAACCACTACTGTTGCCAGAAGGCGTAGATAATAGTGAATTTCCTAAACCATTGTTTCTATCTCCTGATGGCAAGGGTGTTAGAGTCCATGTTAAAGTTCGACAAGGTGCAGACGCTCTATTTAGAGGACTCGGCTCGTTTGGCGCCATGTTTGATAAGACTGCTGAGCATGCAGCTGCTCAGGCAGCAGCAGCAGATGAAGAAGCTCGAAAGGTTGCAGCTGCAAGTGATGGGGGAAACGAAAAGCCACAGGACGGTAAGCCAAACTTCTCTGGTTGTATTAGGGGAAGAGAGTGCATCTTTGCTCTAGGAGGAGAAAGCACTCGTGTCGACTTTCAAATGCAGCCAGGCGTTATTGATAACGAATACCTGTCGGCAGTTAGCGCACACTCTTCCTATTTCATTCACGAGGATATTGTTGATTTCCTCATCTTCAACACAAAGCCGAGTGTTGATGGCAAAGAATAGATTACTGATGTTTAGTGTGGTAGTGTCTAGAGTATTATTATCAATAATTATAATGATACCATCTTCACTCATGCCCAGCCCATCTTTACCATCTTCTTCTTATTCATAGACCCTAGAACGTTTAACCCAACAATTAGACCCAACACAACTATAGATAATAATCCACGGTTGAAGTCATCAGGAAGCAAGTCAAATCCCTTAGATGGTGCTAATCTAGTGAAGAATACATCGGCTCCACCATATGCAATTACTAATGATTGAGACTCAACATTGGCAGATGCAGATGCAATTGACTCCACGGAAGAAACCTCGTAGACATGTGATGGTGTTCTCAGCGGCATGATTGGCAATAGAGGTGAATACTTCATTAAACCCTCCATCTTTTCGCTATCTTTGAGTTCCCCCGTTGGTCTTCGGGGATCCAATAGCCTCCTATCAATAGATATCACTTGATCATTTGCTGTTGCAAATAGGAACTGTTTTGAGCTTATTCCAGCCTTTGTGGTTGTAACACCAATTGCTGTGATCGCTTTTGCCAGCCCGTATGTCTTGCTGAGTACAATAGGCTTGGCAGATTCAAGAGACGAGAATGATAATTCCTGTTCGGGCGCGGTAAAAGCGGTGATGCCATTCTTATCAATCATACCTTCGTGAAGTGTGAGTACACCAACATCTGTACGTCGTGTTCGTTGATTGAAGAAGGAGTACACTATCCAATTCTCGCTAATGACGACAGGCACTTCGATTGGTGCAGCATCGTCCGTGATATCCGACTCAAGTGCGTGGGCATGAGATGCACGATACAGTATCTGCCCCGACACAGAGTCGACAAGTGATATAAATAATGACGGTGAGGCAGTATTGACGGATGGGACATCTCCACCGGGCTTGCTCGCTCCAAGAGGCTTTCTCTTTTGTCCCGAAGCCGAACCACTGTACTGACTTGAAGATAGTGCATTGTAAAATCTATCTGAAGTAACAACACTTCCATCTTCAGCTGTGACATCTGATAGGAAGGACTTGGTAGCTTCCGTCACGACAACTATAATATGCGGATTCAAGTACTTGAGTAACAATGCATCATCACCTAGAACGGTGGATGGTGATTGAATCACCTCACCACGACGAGGATATGCAACATTGACAATCTTTTCTTGTTTCGGGTTAAAAATTGTCGTACCAACTGTAGACAACTCGAATGGTTGGGCTTGATCGCTTGAGCCAACATTCTTTCTTGACACTCGAAGAGCGTGGAACTCGCCGGATGACTTATCAATAGTGTGTACAAACAAACCATTTCCTGTCGCAGCTGCCATTGCTTCATCTACAATGAGGTACGAACGAGCTGTATCAGGTACAGCACTAACAGTATTATCAGAATGAACAAGTAATGCCACTTGACGACAACTCTTGGCCTCGTGTGGATGATGTGTGGATGAGCGCAGAGGGACTACTTGGACAACAGAGTCTGACACCAAGAGAGTCTCACTTGCAAATACTCTACCGCTCGTCCCGTCAAAACATTTCCAGTCAACAGATGAACCACTACTAGTTTCAATGTAACTTAGTGATAACATCTCCTGATCATGAACACCACCGTTACCATGTAGATCGCTCAATGATACAAACTGACCTCCGTGTACCAATTTATGCCACAAGGCAGGGGGGTGTAAATTCATTGACCAAACAACACGTCCTTTCCTCGCGGTATCCAACGCCACAACACGATGTAACTTCTCTGAAAGCATTACAGATATCTTGGCAAAACCAAATGCCATATCACGCTCAGCCTTCTTCTCATCAGACATTAATGCCAATGATGTAAGTGATGACACTGCCCCACCACCAAATACAAAGTCTTGAAATGATGATATCTGTGATTTGATACGGTTGCTAAACTTTAAATCACTCAAGGCCTTCTCCTCTTCATCATCGGCATTGTCTGCTTCACTTCCAACTGCATGTGTCTCATCTAAAAATATGGCAGAGGAAATAGATCCTAATGCCTCTTCTGATGACCAAAGTTGTTTCATACCAGAAGAGTCAAATTGAAATGCACTTGTCATCCCACCTAATGTTGTAAACACAACTGTCATGCTTTCGTTGGAACACGATAACAAGTGTGCAGTTGGTCTAGTAGGGTTGTTACTTCCACCGCCACCTCCTCTTGAAGAAGGCACAATTACATTATCCGTATCTTGTGATTTCCAAGTTGGACGATGATCAGCTTGTAACAGTTCCTTACCATTGAGTTCAAATGTAGATGCAACTGTATATCCATCATCATTATTAGATGCAGCAACAACCATACCCATTTCATCACAATATGTTAATGAATCTTGATGTATCTCTTCATCCTCTCCATATGCACGTTGAAGAAGTAAATTTCCATACTTGAGGTTACCTCCATTATTCAATACAAACATACTTTCAAGATGACGGGGTATAATTGGATATCGATCATCCATACCAGTTATACGCACTACACTGTCGTTGTTTTCAATATGTATTGATGCAATTGATCGCCAATAGGGATGTAAGACATCAATTTCCACAAGTAGTGAATCAGTTACCTTGGTTGACATTACATCTACATTAATAACTGATACCTGTGTCTTATCTACGCCAATACCCATCATTGTAACTGTATTATAGTCTTTGGTCTGTACCATTCTCAATGAGGAAAGTAACAATGGAGTTGATGCCGCTACACTTGCCGAATCATTCAATGGCGTTGCACGGATAATCTGATATACTACTGTAGTCTCACCATCATTACTTGTTGGTTTGGATGTTAAACTAATTTCAACTAATGCCATATTGCCAAATGTACCAATATTCCTTCCTTCACTGTCAATACTACTCCATCCTACCCAAATACCAATACGTTTAGTATCATAATCAATAATATGCATATCAATAATACGCGCAGCATTATACTTGTTACTACCACCCTTACTTTTCAACTTTGCTTTGTTTAATAACATTTTGGCAGATAATAATGATGTTGATGTATCATGATGATATCCTTCTGCCTTGATTGGTATACCAGTGTTGATATCTAATAATACTAATGATTCATCATCTAACTTCTTATCAGTTTGTTTTGTAAGTACTGTACCAATTGCAAATGATTTACCATCTAATAAACGTGGTACATCATTTGTAAAGTATAATTTGTAATCGTTTGTTGAATCAATATTATACAATATGTCTGTATCAATTGTTAGTGCTCCATTATTTGATTGCCATTTACGCAATATACCTGAATTGTCTAATGAGAAGATACTGCTATTTGAGGTGAGGGTTGATGATGATGATACCAATGTAGCATGACGAGGTATAAATTGATCCGATGACTTTGTATTGTCAATACTATTAGAGGAAGAGGCACACGCATTAACTCTCCATAAAACAGTACCAGTGGTTACATTACGTCCGGAGATCGCACAATAATTATCATTTTGTGAACTCGAACTGCCACCAACATTGAATCCACCACTCGAAGATGGATCAACAATAACATTGGGATATTTACAACTCTGACTAGTTACCCAAACATCCCCACGTTTAGATTGTGTGGTTGAAACTAACTTGGCAAAATTAACACCAATGTCACCATGTCCGGCAGATTTTAGTAAGAAATCATTTATGCCGGCTTCATCGGCATGTAGTGCTGTTACTATAGGTATTAATAGTGATAGTAGAAGTATCATATTGTGGGTTTGGAATACTAATATTATGCATACCTCTAGCCGCAGATTCCAAACAACAACAAAAATTATGAGAGTGTAAAATTTAGGATACCCCGAAGACACTGCTGAATACCTAGGACTGTGTATGGTGTTTGCATCGATTACTATTGAACTAAAGTAGTTCGTATACCGTGGATGTTGTCAATACATCAGCTTTTGATGATCTATCGATTGTAGGTTTCTGGCCTGTAGGAAGATTGCTTTTGATTTGCGAAGACACTAAACACAAATTGTTAGCAATAAACAAAGTGGGCTTGTTTGATGGCGAAGACACTATAAACAGAGGCTATCAGAATTATAAATACATCCGATTATATAAATGAGATGTCAGGATCAAGAAGATCAAATCACAGATCATCATCAACTAAACAAAAAGAATCCTCTCGTCGGTCTAAACTATACGAACGATATAATGTCAAGGTTGAAGAAGAAATAAAGGGAGAGGAGAAACCATTAAATCAACGACCTATACAGGAACTTAGTAATCTTGAATTATGCAAACTTATATTGCAAAACTTGATAGCATACTTGAAAACAAACAAACTTATATCACTAATGATATTGATGTTACTTATAATTATTATCGATGAGATATTAGCGAGTATTGACAATACTAGCAGTAGTGCAATTGATAATACTGCAGCAACAACAGATAAAGCAAAAAAGCCATTTGGACAACTCGATGCAGACTCACATAAGAGGAATAATCCCTTTGCCGAGGAGGGTTCGTATACAGTAATGGAAGGTTTCCTTGAAGTCAAAAGAGTTGGTAATAAAACAAAACAAGAGTTGGAATTGCAAGAGATGTACAACTCTAAGACCAAGGCATGGTGGAGTCATCTTTGTCCCGACAAACGGTATGAATTAGAAAGACATGATTACGAATCGCGACATGGCGATATATGTAGGGCAAAGGGAGGTGGAAATCTCTTTGAGTGTCCACTAGGGTGTCATGGTAAGTGCTGTTCTTGTATCGACTTATTACTAACTGCATTTAATCATGACCTAAACCACTCTCATTTCATTCTCTCATCGCTAATGTAGAGACAACAGGAAACCCACCATTCTGTGCTAATGATGAAGGGAAGCATGTGAGTACTGAGCCAAAAGAACACTGTAGTTTTGGGCTCTGCAACTTTGAGAAAGGATCTAGACCATGTCGAGTACAGCGTTCATCGGATGCACCTCCAGAATATAGATGCGATGCTGGATCGGTGTGCATCCTTGCCGTGGGAACACCTATCCAGCAATTCAAAGGAAATGGAGAGTACTATGATGATACATGCAACAATACTTGTGTAGATAAACGAGTTAGTAGTGGGTCAATTACTGGGTTATTAAAATCATCGGAATGGAAATGCGAAACTGATTTAGACTGCTCTCTGAGTGGTGTATGTGCTCGCAATGGTAAATGCCGATGCGATGCATGGGCAGAGGGTATCGATTGCTCGTATCTTAAGTTCAAACGCATTGATAAATCGAGATTAGGTTACCTCCATGAAGATCATAGCAGCTGGGGTGGGTCGATAGTACAAAAGAGCAATAATGGAGATTATCAGATGTATCTATCTGAGATCATATGTAAAGAAGATACTAAAACACAAAAACGATGTGGATTGAACAATTGGGAGACTCACTCGAGAATAGTATTAGCTACATCAAGGAATATTCAAGGACCTTATATGAGAAGAAAAGTGATATTGCTAGTAGAACACCACAACCCTAGTATACACATATCGCCCGCGACGGGAGACTGGCACTTGTATTCTATATCAGATTCAACTGGGCCAATAGTGAGAATGATATCAAAGAATGAAGGCAAAGAGTGGGATATGCCGATGATTTTAAGTCCACGTCAAAATCCTGGACCACTATTGAAAGATGATGGATCGACATATCTCTTTTATCGAGCAGATGGAATGGACTTACCTTCACCAACATGTTCAGATGAAGGCATATCATATCAGTATTGTCCATCTGATGACGAACCATGCACGCCGCCTAGTGATAAACCAATTTTCAACCATACCGGTGAAGATCCGAGTGTGTTTACAGATCATCGTGGTAACTATCATATGCTTTTTAATGCACTACCATATAAGTGTCAGCCAAAGCTGAAGCAAGGTGGCCATTCTTGGAGTTTAGATGGTATAAACTGGAGTGAGCCACGAGTTGGTGCATTTGATACAACTATTCAATTTACTGACGGATCTAGCATGACATGTGAAAGAAGAGAAAGACCACAAATGGTTATCGACAAGGATGGTAAGCCACTGGCTTTAGTGACTGGAGTTACTGGCTGTCCAAGAGGACTTGGTGATGATATAAAAGAAGATGAAGACTCGAAGAGTAATGGGCGGTTTTACAAAGGTGGTGATGATAGCTTTACATTAGTCCAATTGATGAACTCTTGACACCGATCCGAGGGTGATTGAACAATACAAGACACATGAACACAATATATGTAGCATAAAATTTAGAATATATCAATATACATCAATATTTCCTTGTCAGATAAATACACACTACTACTTACAAGCTATTCAGCTTCTAAACACATTCCTTTCAAACTGAGCCTGCCAGGTGAGAAAACTATAGCTAGGTAGAAATTACACGTGTAATATTCTCAAAACTCATATTATTTTGTTGTGATGCTTCGAGTCCGAGAGTTTTACTATTGATAGTAACGACATAGATGATATACTATATGGTACCATGTTATCGAGAAGTAGATTAAGATGTTCATCGAGTTTGTTGAGAAGGAGGTGGGGGTTAAACTGGCATTCTTTGGCCGGCAGTCAAGATTTATATTATTGTCAAGATGACTACAATGAGTCATCTTTGAATCCAATTAGAAATTGCAATACACATTTGTATAATGTTGCTAATAGAAGTTACTCAACTACATTATCACAAATATCGGTGCTCAGTTATAGATATCACCACCCAAGTATAACAACTCGATTCGCGTCTACAGACAGTACACCGTCATCAACATCTACAAGTGAAACCATCACTGAGCAACTAACATCATACCTACCACCTACACCTGATTTCATTACTAATGCAACTATATGGGGTGGTACTGGATTGTTGCTTGTCAACTTTCACACACATTTACACTTACCATACTGGGCATGTATATCACTAACAAACATATGTATCCGATCGGCCATGCTTCCAATAGCAATTAATGGTGCCAAGACATCAGTCAAGTTTGGAAAGATATCACCAGAGGTACAATATGTATTAAGTAACTTCACAAGTGGTATGAAAACATTAAAGATTGCCAATATGTTCAGTCAAGAGGGTAGTTTCAAATCACAACAAACAATGAGAGGTCAAATGGAAGTATTAACAAAGAGTTTAAGTACACTCCGTGGATTATTCAAGCTCAATCAAGTGAATCTATTTGATGTATTCAAATCACCTTTGTTGCAAATACCATTCTTCATGTACTTTGCATCAGATTTACGGAAGATTATTGAAGGTTCCGATCCACAACTTGCACAACAGTTGGTGGAATCATCATTCTTTTGGATAACAGACTTGACAGATCCTGATCCTTACTACGGACTTCCGATTGCTACCGGTGCATTATTGTATCTCAATGTTGAGACCGCTATAGGTAAACGATCATTAAGTGGCGAGGCTAGTAGTAAGTCCAATATGGCGAAGATATTAAAGGATGCATTCCAAACACTTGCTATATTCATGCCTTGTTTTATGGCACAGCAATCGAGTGGTGTACAACTATATTTGGCTACTAGTATGGTATTTACATTAATACAATCAAATGCAATGAGAAATGATAGTGTCAGACATGCTATTGGCCTACCGCCAATAGGTGCAAAAGCAAAGACTATGGATGAAGGCGAGTACGTCAAAGACTTCCTTGCTAAAATGGCCGAAAGACAAGCAGCAAAAGCTCAAGGTGGCTTTGCCTTGGGAGAGGGTGTTTTCATACTCGGGTCCAACATATCAATTCCTCAAAGAGGAAAGAAAAGAAAAAGTAGTATAGTAGTAGAAAAACAAGACATGACAGTGGATGATTTGGATGAATCACAAATACTCAAGATAAAACTTCCGAGTCATACTTTGCAGAGTCCGCTACTTGTATTTCCCGACATGTTTAAAACGACGCCTGTTCCTTTTATACCTGGCCTTCGAGAACCGGAATTTTACAACTCAAAGAAAAGCAGTACAGATTATGATTCATTGAAGGAAGAAGAGCAGTTGAGAATAATGGAGGCGGCTAATAGAGGAGAGCTACCTAAAGACAAGATAGAAATGGCACCAAAGAATTTTCTTCGAAAAACTAATGCAAATAAAGGACAGAGTAGTACTATCAACACAAAGAAGTTAAAGTCGAAATGGAATAAAAAGAAGAAGGGAGGGAAACGAGGGAAGAGGTAGTCAAGTGAGCAGAGTACTTCTGTACAATCAATACTACTTTTACATTCAATCAAAATGCCAACCTTCCTGTGGTATATCAACTACTAGTAATAAACGGCTAAGACCAGTACCATCAAGCCTAGGAGATCGGTGAACAATGCCAGGCATGTTGTGTATTTGTGTTGCGTCAGCATCTCCTCTGCCCTTGAAGATCGCAACATCGCCTAGATTCATTGGCTGAGCATGTTGAGAATTATTCTGTCGATTCTCCAAGGTGGCTCTGGAATGTTGGGGTAGTACATATTCTGTGCATGGTCCCTTTAGTGTTGAAAGTAATCTAAACGGAACACAATCTTGATGCCAGTAACGACAACCATCTGTTGTCATTACTGCAATCTTTACATGAACATATGGAATCGTATCATCGCTCTCATTTATATAGCCGGACTCTATTGCAATGTCAGTAAACACTTGTACAATCTGATCCACATATTCTACTAGTTCATCAATTTCATCCTCGTTCAATGCGCTTGGTCGAGATCGTATTGGATAAGGTACATGAATGTACTTTATATAATATGGTATGTGAGACGAGTTGAAAAGAGAGAGCACATGATATGCACACATACACACCTTCTTCAATACCTCAGCCACAAGTCCAGGTAGAGCAGGCACCTGGGATATATATATGATAGACATCAGACTTGACATGATTTGCAATCTACATATGATATGCACAACTAAAACTCACCATTCCTTCAAAAGTAAAAGATGGCAAATGTTCGGGAAGAAGAATAGATTGATCTGATAATTTCTTTATGAAACCTGGGGTAGATTTAGGCTTGCATAATACCATGTGAGTGTCGTCATCCATAATCTTTGTTAGTTCTGACAACTCGTCAGCGAATACAATCTCTTTGCCAGTGATTTTGTTTGTACTTGGTTGAGTGTGTGATGTATCATCGTCATGATGGCAACCACAATCTGATACACACGCTGATGGTTGGGACTTTGTTGATTGCATTTGTGTTCTAGAAGACATAGTTACTTGCAAATATGGATCTAAAGCAAATAAAGCAGCTCCTGTTGCAATCCTACATAAACCAAACATAAAGTTTGGTGTACGAGTATGGAGGTTGTAGTTGACAGAAAGAATCAAAAAGATACCATGAGAAAAGGACAACTTTATCCACACTTCATTCTCCCCTCCGTCCCTCTTATTATTATTCATTCTCAACTTTTCTTTATATTAAATTATATGTATGTATTGATTTCCATATAGTCTAGTGATCATCAATCTCCTGTAATTCAAGAGTAAATCGTTCACGTATCGTTGCCTCTTCTTTAAACTGCTTTTCATATGAATCTGTTTCATTTCGAATGCCAACTTGTAACTTCTTTTTAAACTCATCAAGATCATCAAGTGATGGTTTGCTTGATACAAAACGGACGCTCTTCAGTGGAATCCACGCTGTAGCTCCTAGATTACTTGTGTGTACGACCAAACTCTCTGATGTATTCTTGTAGAAGAGTTCATCATCACTACTTGGTAATGATATCATACGGACTAATACCATTTCAGTTGTAGTGTCAAGTGAAATGACCAAGCCATATCTGACTTCAGAAGTAGTAGTCAAGTCTGATTTCCATGAGATAATACCTCCAATAAGATCATGGGCAGTGAACTCCTGCACCATTGGTTTGTAGCTTGATTTAACATCATTTGTACTGTCTTGCTTTTTCTTAGCACTAGCCTTCTTGCGGCTACTTCGGGGTGATGCTTTCTTACCACTCTTTGGCTTTGATAAGAATACTTCATCTCTGATGACATCGACATTAGCAGTCTCCCAGTCTGGAGGAATTTTGAAGCCTATTGGCAGTAGGTTGCGATGCTCACAATCATTTTCGTCAGCAGTAAATTGAATACCATCGCGAGCTAGTTGTAGACACTGGCCGAGTGACTTTATTCCTAATGATGATACACATTCCACCAGTGCGTTACGAAATGTTGTATCTGTATCACTTATGAATCGTCGATGACCAATATCTTCATAGTAAGGAATAAATGGTAAGATATCCGTGTCTGGAACGTCTGATTCCTCATCAAGTGCAAAGAATGATACTGTGTATAATGTCTGTTGTTTGGATATTCCTTTGACTCGTCTTGATTTGTTATGTTTGACCTTTGCTGGCCACCAAACATTAGATCGTTGTGCCCAACACACCTCACCAATGAAGAAGTCTTTACCGCCACCCTCTCGTCCTAAGTGTTTATATAGATACAAGTTAGTATTTGCAACCGAGGGGATAGAAGCTGGTAGTAATGAGATGGCAGTAGTCCAATAATCCTTTGTTAGGCCTCTGTTGATCCCTGTGCCGTCCATATTAGCCTCTGCAACAGAACGCTTTCGTTGTTCAATTATAAAGTCGCCATAGCCTTCAATTTCGGCAATAGAGTTGACATCATCATCATGTGACGCGCACTTATCACAAAACCAATCTCCAGTCGGTATTTTCCTTAAGGGTGGATTTAGACATCTGCAGTGAAAAAGACCATCACATCCATCACAAACTAACATGGTTGTATCATCCAAACTACTAAAGCAGATTTTACAGCATGCCATGGATTTGTATTGATCATCTGAAGTAGGATTCTTCTCCACTAGTATCTGTCTCTCTGCATTCAGACTCTGTTGTTGCATTCTTTGAATATGTACTTCTTTTGAAATGTTTGAAACTACCAAATTGCGTTCTTTTTCGTTCAATAAACTATCTTTGCTTTCAGTCTGATCCACTCTTCTCCTCTTTTGTAATCTGTTCTCGTGTATTGATTCACATTCCACTTCATAATGTCCGAATCCACCACAGACACCGCACATATGAAACATGGGTGCAGGTATTGTAACTGTATAATCTGATCTATTTGTGGCACAGTGTCTTTCATGATTCTCTTTACACTTTTCCCATTGTGTCGTATTATCAAGCATGGCCCAATTCGCAAATGTAGTTAGTGAACACTCATTATAAAGGATTGGAAATAGTTCATACTTCTCTGTTGGACTTTTAGAATCATTTGTATCATTTGTGATAATACCACTGTTGTTGTTGCCAATTAATATATCATTCTCTCTGGAAGAACCTCTTCCTATACCTAAATCAATTATATGCTGTTCCAATTCTGTAAGTGTTCTAGATGAATAATCTGATCGTTTCCATGAAGGAGGTAGTTGTAGAGGTTTTTCAAACTCATCTTTATTAATATCTTCATCAACTGGTGGTATACTACTAAGTATATTTGGAACAAGTGATAGTATCGATGATTCCTCTTTCTCTGATATATTCTGTTCATTAATTAACGATGTATCTGTCGGTATTTTGTATGTTAGATGATGTGAAGTGGAAGAAGTATTATCTGCTTATTCACCTTTAAAATGGGCTGATTGTACCTCTTTATCCAACCATTGCAATTCTTGTTCATCACAGCGTAGAAACATTCCACATAACATTTCTGCATGCCAATCATGCTGATGCAAAGTATCTCCGCCATCATCTTTTCTCGTAGTATTGGAAGCAATACTATTGTATTCCTTTTTATCCATTGCAAGTTCACCTCAGCTAGTTTTTACTATCTTTTACTGAACGCAAATTAGACTGCTGCCGACTAATCATATCAAGGGGTTCAATACTGATATAGTTACTGGTATTTACAATGTGTTTGTTGCTTTGTTCAGTACTACTCAACTCTTCAACTTTCACATTTGTAATTAATAAGTACCGTCTTTGGATATTGGGTCTAATTCGTACGGACATTTCCTAAGCGGTCTCGAACTAGAGGTCGGTATCCTAGGGGGTATCCTCCTAATAGAGCAGAGTAATCAGTTATCTCCCTCCAGAGTAGTGCGGCTAGTGCTCTGCTGGCATATCTATCAGTGTCACCTGTACTTAGATTAGATTCTACTTCATCCTCACTGCTTTCCTGATACTTTGAGGCGTGAGCTTTCCTATTATTCAACAGATATCAACTCTCATCTCTAGTATGGACCTTACTCACTTCTTATCTGCTAGGTTCAGTTGATCCAAGAGGAAACTGTAGTCGTAAGCCAGTTCGCGATAATACTTATACCTGTCCGATGCTGAGAAATGTCCTGGAAGATGCGAGTTATAAAGATTTTAGAAGATGAAGAGAGATGAGTGTACCTTATGTTAGTATATGTGGATTACAAAGGCAATAAAACAAGGCAAATCGAGGTATATGTTGAATGCATGAATTCATATCATAAAACAATACTAACGCAGACTTTCCAGCACTCAAGTCAAGCTTCATACAGAACGGGTATTCATTGTCGGGATTGGCATCTCTAAGAGTTGCTACAAACTTAGATGGTTCCCAGTACGCTACCCTCGGGTCATGAAGTCCACCAGTCAACCAACAAGCAGGATACTTCTTTCCTTTCTGAACAGTATTCATTGGCGAGTAACTCATCATATACTCATGATACTTTTCTTCACTGTAGGATGGGCACGTTACGAGGAATAATGAATGAGTATTGAAATTCAGAATAAACAATGAAGAAAGGTATAACTCACTTTGGATTGCCCCATTCGACCCATTCTCCACTGGTCAAGGGGATTGAAGCATCAACCATGGTACAGGCAACGTCTACGAACGGCACGCCCAAAATTGCACAGCGGAATAGTTCGGGGGCCTGATTGATCGATGCACCAATGAGCAAACCTCCAGCAGATCTTCCTTCACAAGAAAGCATATCAGGCGACGTCC
>Ga0214479_100422_pt1 | contig 25199 bp, 22 predicted proteins | sample M1_20Mar14CPVII9_5_FD_165054 | JGI IMG/M metagenome (GOLD analysis project Ga0214479, IMG submission 165054) | Marine eukaryotic communities from Monterey Bay, California, United States - M1_20Mar14CPVII9sort6BwellE14 | ecosystem: Environmental > Aquatic > Marine > Unclassified | place: USA...
TTCCCTCTGATATTGATTTTAATATTGCTTGTGGCATTCTAAATCCGTACTCATTCTGTAATATAATATCACTATGTTTAAAGTGTATTAGCAAACATTTATTCTTCTTTGATTCGATATGCTGCTTGACTCTAGCCGGAGTATCATTGTACCCGCACCTAATACAATATGCACTCCTAAACATTCTACTATTATTTGGAAAGCAGATAGCCACCATTTCCTCTCCTTTTGCCGGGTTACTTTTAATTCTGTTGTACATATTAATAAGTTGTATATTGAGGTCCCGTTCTAATTTAGATGCATTGACTTTGCCATTAGTACATTTATTGGCTTTAAAATGCTCCCGTAGTGTATCATCACTAATGCTGAAGTTAGTTTTTGTTTTATTAACTTTTGTATTGCATCTCGGGTGAGTGCATATCGGTCCAACTAAAGTTTGTTTAATGTAATGCAGTGGAGAAGAATTAGTAGTAGTACTTATACCGGCGGTGCTTATGTTGTTTGCAGATAAATCATCGCCATCGGTGCTATCTACAGCAGTGGATATAGCATCTGCACTACGTTTATTCATATTGTATTTAAATAATGCTAAATGCCGGGTGGTGTATATTGGGTGTTTGAATTATTTGTTGATGGTGTACAGTGCTATCGGACCTTAAATATATTGTAGATGATATTAAACTATATTGCAATAAGGTTAGATATGTTATTGGAGGTGGTATTGCAAGCAGAACATTTATTATTCAACACGGCAGCATTGCAAATAATAATTAGTGGAAATGATAAGTCTCTTACTTAGGCTATGGTAGTAACTCTTCCGTCCTGGCCTTGAGGGGAGAAGGCCCTGCAGAAAAACTGAAATCTGCCTATCCTTTTCCCTAGGGGTAACCTAGGGGTAATAATGGGGTAAATCTAATGAGCACCCCAAATGACCCCAGTTGGAGCTGTTTAATAGCCAAAGTTGTAAATAACTTTATTGTATTTCATATTTGGTATTTTGTACACTAGCCCACAGTGTACAGGGCGTCTGGTATCCTTTTTATGGTATCCTATTTTGAAGGATTAGCCCTTCATAATGCCCAGGAACACTGAGTACCGTTTAGTGTGACCAGTGTTGTTCAAAAATGAAAATTGAACACCGCTTACCCTAGCTGTTTTTGAGATATAACCCCCTGGGGTAGGGGGTGTCTTGACCCATACACATATCCAAAATTGTATTCCTGAAAATGATACCCCCAACATTCTCAGGATCCTGAAAATGTCTAAGGCCCTAGCATTCTCAGGAAAAAAAGTCACATACTATAGGGATGGACTTAGAAACATGCTGTGAGTGTTCATCAACCTCTTATATACCCATACAATGAAAACAACCACAGTAGTAGGACCTTCATGCTATTGTACCCCCACTTGATGGCCAAACTTGTCTGAGAGGCATACAAGCTAAGTGAAACTTCAAATTTCTTATGAAGTTTCAAAGATTAAGTTGTCAAATGCTTACCTATCGCTCATGGGTTTCATTCAGCTATCACCTAGCAATTACTACAATTAATCAGTTACATTCTCTTATTACCATCAAGAAGTATTATTGATAATAGTAGATAGTATTAGGGATTATCAGTTTCGTGCTGTCGATGTCAAATCGTTGATATAAAACACAACTCAAATACATAGGTACAAAACTAACAACTTATGTCGTCTACCACCAAAGAAGTAATAAAAAACGAGTATAGGAGGAATAGTACTACTACAAATATGCATATAAATGATTTACCTGATGCTATATTAGCTAATGTAGCGAGATATTTAGCAGCACCATCGGCTGCAATGTTTTCAATTGCAGTAACACAAGACGGTGCATCATCTAATCAGTTCCTACACACACAAACGAGCAATGCAATTATATCCGCCGCTGCTTCTTCATCGAACAACAATGATGAACAACAATTGCAAGTATTAGATTTTGGTGATATTGAGAAAAGATTAGCAGCACGATTATCAGACGATCATATCACTTCCATATTAAACTGTATCAACGCACAAAATTTAAAAACATTAAAGTTAGCCGGTTGTATAAACATTACAGGTAGTTGTTTAGAATATATATGTTTATCAGTGGTATTAGTTGAATTAGATTTAAGTCTAGTGAGGAAACATGAGAGTCCAATACTTGATACAGAACCTTTGCTAGCCGAATCTATTGTTATTCCCATTCTTGATTATATTCTTGATGTTATGATTGGCACTAGTAGGAGTTTGAAGTTATTACATCTCCCCAAAGTGTTCAAAAGGAATCAATCTACAGATATACGTCAGTTTATAGAAAGATACGATCATTATATTTCATCATTTAGATACAGTTGTTCGAGGTGTGAACGATTGTGCAACAGTACAGGACATTTACCGAACGGCTTGAGCTCGACTTATGATTGGTCACAGAATTACACATGTTCGAATTGTCTAGCTCATTATTGTTACAGCAGAAAAAACTGTACTGACGGCGTCGGGAACGAATACATAGAGTGGTGTAGTAATTGTGAGAGATACTACTGCCAAGAATGTGTACCGAGTAGCAAGTGTTGGGGGTGTAACAATTATTTCTGTAACAAATGTGATACATTGGATAGAGTATGTGACGATGAAGATTGTGAGGCGAATCTGTGTAAGGCGTGTACAATAAGATGCTCATGCAGGTATTGTAATGAGACAAAGTGCATGCGTCATTCAACAAACTATACTTGCGATAGAGACGGCTGTAATAAAGAAATCTGTGCCGATTGTGTCGAGATTAAGGGCGAGGGAGGGGAATGCAATACATGCTATTTCGAGTTCTGTAGCTCTGAATGTCGATACCTGAAGTTTAGTAAAGATGAGTCGGAACGTGCTTGTACTGCTTGTATGAAGGAAAGCAAGTATAAGGAGGGTCAAATAGAAGTGATCGATGAGATATGTCAAGGGATGGAAGATTCGTAAATGAGGAGTGCATGAGTAATGGGATGGTTGGTGAGTCTATTGGTGAGGGGACGGAGAGGTAGAGTGTGACAAGTAGGTTGATGACGATGAGCATGTCTATCATATCGAAGTATACAAAGGGGGTACAGTGGTACATTTGACAGATTGTCAGGTACAATATCTGCATTTGTCATCAAGAAGAATAGTGTACATCTATGTTAGCAATTAGAAGAATAGCGGAAAAAGTCTTATGCTCAATATCAAGTAACTACGGGGTAGTGGGTGAATAGTTTTGACCACAAGAAGATTAGAATCAGATACAAGGTAGGATACATAATGAGATCCGTGGTACAATAATCGGATCCACCACAGAGATATATTGGCGTTAGTACAACGTGCTACTTTTGTATCAATCCACAGTCACCGGCCTCTACATATATAACAACCCAAAGTAATACTAGTCTATCAATGGCAGAGGAATGTGCTTAGTGCGGTATAGAGTTGGTTTATCTATAGGTAGTATACTTGGGCACGTACGGGTACAATACTAGTGTTAACTTAGCTGTGGTGGAGGAGGGTAGTGTACAACAACAACAACATAACATTATATAGACGGCCTATGGCACGGTGGTAGTATATATTAGAAGGGGTATACGATGGGAGTTACGGTGGCATGTCGTTGACCACGGCACCATCACCACCGCCTGATGAATCATGATATCCTGATCAATGCCATGGGAGATACATTGGCATTCGATATACAATGTGCTACTTTTGCATCTGACTGGACAAACACCTACATACTAAGTATAGGGTAGAGTATCTAAACCTAGACGACAATACACAACAATCATATATCGTCATATGAAGAGTGTATATTGGAAAGCTAATACTAAAGTCTCTTCATGTTTATACATATAGAATCTTTATACCGGCATATCTAATCTAACTAACTAGCTAACCCGCATACGACATTTGCCTCATATGCACATACACTAATCGTAACATCAAATAAAGTTCCTGGTACACATGGTAATACTGCACCGACTACACTCCCGTTCGTACAGTAAACATAGCTTGCACACCCAGCAACGGGATAGTATCCCGTATAATCTATTGGACACTCGCTGCTACTGCCACCTGATGGACTTGATGCTGCTGATGATACCGTGTTACTCGGTGTTGAATCACTTGTATATACTTGATTATATGTCGGAGTATTAACTCCAGACGATGGTGATGGTGCTGGGTTCGACAGCATAACATCCGATGTTGATTGAGCACCATTGAAATCATTAGCACTACCTCCCGTATCCGGAGCAGTATACAGTGACCAATCGACCGTGTCAGGTTCGTTTGGCGCATATCGATACGTCTGATCACTCAATGCCCATGTCGGATCACGTAATGTAGAACAATCAAAGTTTGGATTCTGTATCTTGGCATTGGTAGCATCAATCAATGGCGTGATCATATTACCGTCACCTAAATCAATCATATCACCCGAGATTTCCCACACTAAGAAGCCGTGCATGCCACGTTCATTGGCATATCCAACCTTATCACAGATAGCTCGAGCATCGTCATAGCTCACTAATCCTCGATCACCATCATTAAATACGGCATACTGAGTCTGTGTATCCTCATGACGGTATGTCGTCATCCGTCCCAACTCATTCACGATATTAAAGTACTGTGGACTACCCTCGTCTAAATGATAATTAATATCATCGGCACCATCATGGAACTGTTTCATACCAGTTGCCTTTTGAAATGATCGTCCGTAGAATGGTAGGCCGATATTCATTTGTGATAGTGGCACTCCCAACTCGACGTAGTTGGTCACACAACCATGAACAGACCAACGCTTCGACTTGTCAGTCCAACCTTGATCAAACATTGGGGCATTTACACCCGTGAGGGCGTCCCACGCACCGTGAAGGTCATAACTCATCAAGTTTAGTTCCGTCAAGTAATGTTTAATCTGATCAACTTGGATCTTATCAATCTTGTCTGGCCCACAGGGAAGTGCTGTATTGTGTATGTATAGAAGAGTAAAGGGTAAAGGAGACATAATGTGTGAGTGTAAGAAGTGTAAAAGGGATGCATATATCATGCACAAGATGCGTAATTCATCATATCACACAACACAACAAGGTCTCGGCTCCACCTCGTCTAAACTCACCAGCGGTCAAGCCGTAGAAACGACCAGTTGCTGCTCCAAGGTCATCCAACTTGGCACGTATTGTGGCTAGTAACTTTGTAAAGTTGACAGTATCATCCGGCGTGCCTGAATGGTCTTCGTATGCAGGATATTCCCAGTCTATCGTTTGATATGTTGGTATTGTATGTGCAAGTTGAGAAGAGGAGGAAGGAGGGACATATGATGTGTGTTAGAAGAGGATACGGACTTGACATAGTATACAACAGCATACATCACACTCGGCTATCGCCTCGTCAAAAGACTTACCTAAATCAATACCATCAAAATCATAATCAACAATTAATTCAACACACTGCTGTGCAAATCGCTCTCTCTTATTAGCACTTGCAGCAATACTTGGAAAGTTATCACTCAATGTCCATCCGCCTATACTTGGCATTACTTCCGTCCCGACGGAGTGTGCCAATTGTACAATACCTTTAGATAAATCATGATGATTACAATTCTTAACGTTGGGTGCATCCCAACTACATTTATAATTGGCATTGGTTTGTTCTGCCTCATTGTAAATGTATGGACCAAATAATAATTGTGGATCAGCCCATTCATCGGTGCCAAACAAATTACCCTCCTTGTCGGGTTGGAAGAATGCATAATTGATTCTATCATATTTAGAGAATTGTATATTCGTTGGATCGGCATACTTATTACGATCATACCATTGCCATGATGCGTAGTATCCAATAACTGTTTTAGAGGTACTACTGCCGCTTGGTGATGGATTGAAGGGAGCATTGTTATTCCCATTCTTGATTATATTCTTGATGTTATGATTGGCACTAGTAGGAGTTTGAAGTTATTACATCTCCCCAAAGTGTTCAAAAGGAATCAATCTACAGATATACGTCAGTTTATAGAAAGATACGATCATTATATTTCATCATTTAGATACAGTTGTTCGAGGTGTGAACGATTGTGCAACAGTACAGGACATTTACCGAACGGCTTGAGCTCGACTTATGATTGGTCACAGAATTACACATGTTCGAATTGTCTAGCTCATTATTGTTACAGCAGAAAAAACTGTACTGACGGCGTCGGGAACGAATACATAGAGTGGTGTAGTAATTGTGAGAGATACTACTGCCAAGAATGTGTACCGAGTAGCAAGTGTTGGGGGTGTAACAATTATTTCTGTAACAAATGTGATACATTGGATAGAGTATGTGACGATGAAGATTGTGAGGCGAATCTGTGTAAGGCGTGTACAATAAGATGCTCATGCAGGTATTGTAATGAGACAAAGTGCATGCGTCATTCAACAAACTATACTTGCGATAGAGACGGCTGTAATAAAGAAATCTGTGCCGATTGTGTCGAGATTAAGGGCGAGGGAGGGGAATGCAATACATGCTATTTCGAGTTCTGTAGCTCTGAATGTCGATACCTGAAGTTTAGTAAAGATGAGTCGGAACGTGCTTGTACTGCTTGTATGAAGGAAAGCAAGTATAAGGAGGGTCAAATAGAAGTGATCGATGAGATATGTCAAGGGATGGAAGATTCGTAAATGAGGAGTGCATGAGTAATGGGATGGTTGGTGAGTCTATTGGTGAGGGGACGGAGAGGTAGAGTGTGACAAGTAGGTTGATGACGATGAGCATGTCTATCATATCGAAGTATACAAAGGGGGTACAGTGGTACATTTGACAGATTGTCAGGTACAATATCTGCATTTGTCATCAAGAAGAATAGTGTACATCTATGTTAGCAATTAGAAGAATAGCGGAAAAAGTCTTATGCTCAATATCAAGTAACTACGGGGTAGTGGGTGAATAGTTTTGACCACAAGAAGATTAGAATCAGATACAAGGTAGGATACATAATGAGATCCGTGGTACAATAATCGGATCCACCACAGAGATATATTGGCGTTAGTACAACGTGCTACTTTTGTATCAATCCACAGTCACCGGCCTCTACATATATAACAACCCAAAGTAATACTAGTCTATCAATGGCAGAGGAATGTGCTTAGTGCGGTATAGAGTTGGTTTATCTATAGGTAGTATACTTGGGCACGTACGGGTACAATACTAGTGTTAACTTAGCTGTGGTGGAGGAGGGTAGTGTACAACAACAACAACATAACATTATATAGACGGCCTATGGCACGGTGGTAGTATATATTAGAAGGGGTATACGATGGGAGTTACGGTGGCATGTCGTTGACCACGGCACCATCACCACCGCCTGATGAATCATGATATCCTGATCAATGCCATGGGAGATACATTGGCATTCGATATACAATGTGCTACTTTTGCATCTGACTGGACAAACACCTACATACTAAGTATAGGGTAGAGTATCTAAACCTAGACGACAATACACAACAATCATATATCGTCATATGAAGAGTGTATATTGGAAAGCTAATACTAAAGTCTCTTCATGTTTATACATATAGAATCTTTATACCGGCATATCTAATCTAACTAACTAGCTAACCCGCATACGACATTTGCCTCATATGCACATACACTAATCGTAACATCAAATAAAGTTCCTGGTACACATGGTAATACTGCACCGACTACACTCCCGTTCGTACAGTAAACATAGCTTGCACACCCAGCAACGGGATAGTATCCCGTATAATCTATTGGACACTCGCTGCTACTGCCACCTGATGGACTTGATGCTGCTGATGATACCGTGTTACTCGGTGTTGAATCACTTGTATATACTTGATTATATGTCGGAGTATTAACTCCAGACGATGGTGATGGTGCTGGGTTCGACAGCATAACATCCGATGTTGATTGAGCACCATTGAAATCATTAGCACTACCTCCCGTATCCGGAGCAGTATACAGTGACCAATCGACCGTGTCAGGTTCGTTTGGCGCATATCGATACGTCTGATCACTCAATGCCCATGTCGGATCACGTAATGTAGAACAATCAAAGTTTGGATTCTGTATCTTGGCATTGGTAGCATCAATCAATGGCGTGATCATATTACCGTCACCTAAATCAATCATATCACCCGAGATTTCCCACACTAAGAAGCCGTGCATGCCACGTTCATTGGCATATCCAACCTTATCACAGATAGCTCGAGCATCGTCATAGCTCACTAATCCTCGATCACCATCATTAAATACGGCATACTGAGTCTGTGTATCCTCATGACGGTATGTCGTCATCCGTCCCAACTCATTCACGATATTAAAGTACTGTGGACTACCCTCGTCTAAATGATAATTAATATCATCGGCACCATCATGGAACTGTTTCATACCAGTTGCCTTTTGAAATGATCGTCCGTAGAATGGTAGGCCGATATTCATTTGTGATAGTGGCACTCCCAACTCGACGTAGTTGGTCACACAACCATGAACAGACCAACGCTTCGACTTGTCAGTCCAACCTTGATCAAACATTGGGGCATTTACACCCGTGAGGGCGTCCCACGCACCGTGAAGGTCATAACTCATCAAGTTTAGTTCCGTCAAGTAATGTTTAATCTGATCAACTTGGATCTTATCAATCTTGTCTGGCCCACAGGGAAGTGCTGTATTGTGTATGTATAGAAGAGTAAAGGGTAAAGGAGACATAATGTGTGAGTGTAAGAAGTGTAAAAGGGATGCATATATCATGCACAAGATGCGTAATTCATCATATCACACAACACAACAAGGTCTCGGCTCCACCTCGTCTAAACTCACCAGCGGTCAAGCCGTAGAAACGACCAGTTGCTGCTCCAAGGTCATCCAACTTGGCACGTATTGTGGCTAGTAACTTTGTAAAGTTGACAGTATCATCCGGCGTGCCTGAATGGTCTTCGTATGCAGGATATTCCCAGTCTATCGTTTGATATGTTGGTATTGTATGTGCAAGTTGAGAAGAGGAGGAAGGAGGGACATATGATGTGTGTTAGAAGAGGATACGGACTTGACATAGTATACAACAGCATACATCACACTCGGCTATCGCCTCGTCAAAAGACTTACCTAAATCAATACCATCAAAATCATAATCAACAATTAATTCAACACACTGCTGTGCAAATCGCTCTCTCTTATTAGCACTTGCAGCAATACTTGGAAAGTTATCACTCAATGTCCATCCGCCTATACTTGGCATTACTTCCGTCCCGACGGAGTGTGCCAATTGTACAATACCTTTTGATAAATCATGATGATTACAATTCTTAACGTTGGGTGCATCCCAACTACATTTATAATTGGCATTGGTTTGTTCAGCCTCATTGTAAATGTATGGTCCAAATAATAATTGTGGATCAGCCCATTCATCGGTGCCAAACAAGCTACCCTCCTTGTCGGGTTGGAAGAATGCATAATTGATTCGATCATATTTAGAGAATTGTATATTCGTTGGATCGGCATACTTGTTACGATCATACCATTGCCATGATGCGTAGTATCCAATGACTGTTTTAGAGGTACTGCCACTTGGTGATGGATTGAAGGGAGCATTCGTCCATGGAGGTAGTGATGGTTCGTTTGTTGGTTTGGTATTTGTTGCTGAACCGGTTACAGGCCAAACAACTGTATTTGCAATTGTAGGTATACTTTGTTGCTGAGTATAAGTGGTAGTTGTTGATGATGATGTTGGCGGTGAGTTATTAAGACTAAGTTTGCCATCAGTAAGACTAGCTTGATATGTCGGTACACTTGGTTGATTAACAGGTGGAGCTTGTTGGACAGTAGTAAACGGAGTAGTCGTAGCCGGTAAATCATCAAACGCTTCCTCAATCTTATTTGCCAACGAATCACTAATAGGCGAAGTATCACCATTGCCATGTGTACAACTATCAATACCTTTAAAACAACCATATTTGTGTGAATGTTCTTTACATTCTAATATGGTACCAGAGGGACAGGGTTTGCAAATTGACATTGCCTCATCGACTGATGAGCCACAGTAAAAGTTATGTGGATTTGCTAATAAGACGCCATCGTTCTCGGATTGATATTCAATACTTTCGGCAATACTACCGGCTAAGTTTTGTACCATATCTTGTCCCTCAACACTACTACTTGTTGTTGTTGTCTCCTCTACTTGACTAACACCCTGAATATTCAAAGCATCAAATGCCAATCCCAAGTTATTACCATCAGCACAATCAACGACATTACTCCAATTACATATCCCACCAACACCTACACTACCATTGAATAATAATCCATCTGGACATTTATGTGTTGATGATATTATACCGTTGATACAGTAGACGTATTGTGTACAGGATGTAGATGTTTTTAATGAATAGCCAGTATAGGGTGGTTGTGTTGATCCTGATGGTTGACAATCTGTATCAAGGGCGTGAACTACTGCTGTATTGTTGACTAATGATAGGAGAGATGCACTAACGAGGAAGGAGGTAGATCGTCGTCGTCGTCGATGTTGTTTCATCGTCATTGTCATTTATTTTTTATACTCTTTGAGTATATCTAGCAAGGAGATATACGACGGCCGATAGATAACAATGCAATATTGTTATTGCAATGCTCTAGCTGTAAATAGACTTGCTCATCTCACACACAAAGAGGGGGGTGGTCTAATCTCGGCAGCAAGATCGATAAACAGCAATGTCTTATTGTCATTTGGGCTTATCTACTTGCTTTCTCGTGTCATTTTGACAGTCGCCCTAAAATTTGTTAGTGAAGCAACACATGAAAGTTACTCACGTGCTATGCTCATAAATCAACTCTCATTGCATTCAATATCAATACAATCAATAATAAGCATGTCTAACGAATCATCTACATCAACATCTACACCACTTAATCTATTACAAGATTGTATCATTGCCGGCAGTGGCGCTAATAAATCAGACAACGATATCAATATGCAAAGAAAATGTCAACAACTTAGAGATGGAGAGTCATCATCGTCAACACCATTTCATAACTTTATGGATATATTAAGGGATAGAGCTACATCGTCTACGTCATCGGTGTTTACAACATCAAGTAATAATAGTAAAGCTAATGCATATTCGAATATGAGACAAGACTTTAATATATCGAGTAAGGTTTGGGGCGGCTTATAAAGAGATAGAGAGAATAGAGACACGATTGCAAATAGTAGAGGAGGGGTGGCGGGCATTAACTTGATATATATGTCAAGGTTTTTCTCACTCGATATTGGAGGGACGGCGTTCTAGATAGTTTGGGAGGCGTCAGCTTACCATACGCTGTCTGTATATGTTAGATTGGTAGATTGTAGTGTCAGATTGAAGTTATCAAATGTTATAATTGAATTGATACTTTGTTATATAATGTAGGATTCTATCTTGGTAGCTTATATAGTTATCATCTCTCCTCAAGTCAGACTATGAGAGAAGTATCTCCTATCATTTGAGCCGATGAACTATTTATACTTCTTATCTATGGCAAATACCTGATGCTATCACAAACCGTTATGTATCGTCTAAGTTTCTACTCTATTTAGTAGTGCTGCTGATCCACACATTGTATTCAATGCCGATGCGATTCGATCATGTATCAAGGACTCAAGGTTTCTCTTACCCCCCCCCCCCCCCCCCCCCCCATCTAGTCTCCGTCTTTGACTCAGTATAGGAGATGCGGCAATCTAACTTAAGCTGGTTAAAGATTATATATGTGAACATGGCGCCTTAGAATTAGCTTTTCAATATAGATTCTATATGTCACACTGGCTCTAGACGATGTGTTCCATCCCATGTCTCAAATAGATTCTATCTTCTGTGTTCCAGTTTCTTTCTCTTCTCCCCTGCTTCCCCCCTCTTCTTCTTCTTTGCCTCAGCATTGGAGATGCGGTTTTCCTTAAGCGGCTTGTTCTTTCCCTTATCCTTCCCCTCCTCCTTCTTATCAGGCTTGTTATGATCCGGTTGTTTAGATTCAGACTTTGGTATATACGGTATAGAAAAGGAAATTCGTTCCTGTGGAGAACTTATCAATGATCCATCTTCCATATAAGTTAAACTATAATGTCCATCTTTTAATACCACAGCCATGAATCTATATTCTCCCTCTGTTAAACAAATTTGTACATCTTCTGCATTTGATGTGCTTGATGCGACTAATTCATATCCATTTTTGTCTTTATTAACCTCTCTTAATAACTTCCATGTTGTTTGAGTAGTCTGTAGTTCTATTTTATGACATGTTATGGTTGGTGATATTGTTGGATTCATTGTGATTGGAGATTGACTAGGCGAAGTAGATGGCGGTCGTGTTGACTGTCAATATTCAAAGATATATAGAGGGGTTAGAAATAGAAATCTATAATCATATCATACGCATATCATGTGGCATTGCAAAAGAAGATATCAATGAAACTTACCTCATTCGATGGAGATTCAGTTGGCTGTACATTTGCAGTAGATACTAAATTATCAACAGTGTCGACTGTGAGTACAGTAGAATCTAATATATCCTCCTTCTGCTTCACTCCACTACTTGTAAATGTTATCGTCTCCACTTCCGACGTATCAGCGTCCCATACTGACACTGTATCAGTTACATTCGACGACATGACATATGAAGACGAACTATTATCAATTGCAGTAGTATCCAATGAAGATGATGACGTTTGATTTGTCATTAATATACCTAGAGCAATCAATGCACCAACTAAGGGAATCAATGATAATATTGTAACAATGTTCCGTCGTCGACTATGTTGTTGAGTAGTAGTGGCATTCGCATCTTCGTCGTAGTTTGTACCCTCCTCTAAATCTAAACGAATTGCATTAGGCGAGATGTTGCTTTCATAGTTCTCTGTATCGGGTGATCTATTGCTATCGTTTGAACGATATCCTCCGTACATCTCGTCGTCTCCTGAATTTGTCGGTATTGTTTTGGGTATGGTATTATTAATTATTATATACATTCAATGTCAACCATCAGGTAGAAGATAGTTTTATACATATCAATATGCTTCACTGCTAATCCAAGCGGAAATTTTATGAAATGTTCAAATTATTAGAGTATGTACTCCTCGTTCATTCATTGTTGCTTTCATTAGCCAAAAAATGAGGATACCGAGGCATGTCATTACATCTTACGTCTGAGAAGTGTAAATGGGCAGTGCGTTTTTGTACTACTGCTGCCATGGCCATTGTATCAAATCCCATTGGAATGAGATATATGAAGCATATCTCTCTTAATGACGGTAGCACAATCATGTATCATTTAAAGTTGCAACTCTCACAAGACGAGATAGATAGACTAACTCTAAGCAAAACAAAAACTCAAACTAGGGTTCTCTCTCTATCCATAGCTGTTTGTGTATGTCCCGATCATCGTGTTTGAATCTCTTTTTGCTTAGTTTAGTTATCATAAATCAAACAAACTCTCAACTCTCAGCTGTTGGTTGATAGTGATAGCATAGTAACACACGGCTATCCCCAAGCTTCATATTCATATCCCCGTCCCGGTCCCTACTCATGCTCTCTCTCATTTAGTCTTAGGCTCTCATTCTTGTTGTATATTTATATTGAAAATACCATCTCTACCTTCTTCAATGTTTGATAGTATTAGACATGAGAGTATGTTATTTGACAGAACAACGAGAGGATACACATGTCTATGCTCTCTTACCTCATCAAATGATGCCTCCTCTGAAGACACTGGCATCTCATCCAACGATGATACTGCCGTCGGGACCTCGTCTAGTGATGATTCAGTTGGCTGTAGAGTAATAAGATATCACAATCACAATCATAATCATAAGATATGTACCAAGATATATGATTATGAGTTAAAGCATATGGAAAGCATCTCAACATATGCACAGTAGACGGAAACTCTATCCCTTACCTCATTCGGTGGTAATTTACTCTGAGTATTTTCAATATTTGACATAGTTTCTATTATTATAATCTCAGTCTCAGATGGTGAATGTATCGGTTCGGTTATGTTTGTATTAGATGGTTGAACTTTTGCAGAACTTATGATACTTATAGATTGAGTATTGTTCGATAATAGTATACCCAATGCGATTAATGCAGCAGCTAAAGGTATTATTGATAGTAATATGACAATATTCATGCGTCGTTGATGATGATGAGCTGGTATCATTGTGTCTTCTTCTTCATGATTTGTTATTGCAATAGATTGTTCCAAATCAAAATCAGACGACAATCCATTGCCAGTAGATCCACGACACTACTTTCCAATGAAGACTCTGTACCAACCGTATCGACCTTCTTCAGTTCATGAGGTTGTTGATCCACTATCATCTTTATATTCTTTATGTCTATATTGCAATAGATTGCAATTACAAGTATCGACGATATCGAACTCTTTTCGTCTCTACTCTCTACTCTGTTTTGTTGGTCAACAAGTATGTAAAAGTATATTAATACGACTAATCGGACCCGCTAACTTCAATCGACAATCATGTCATCAATATTGGCACTTTATCTAACACAAAGAAGAACAGATGCTATAACTTTAAATCTCTTCTTAGAGTTCCGAAAAATGGGAATAGTATCCTAAGCTAGAATCGATTGAGACATTTACATTATCTCTTGCATCCTACATACAATTTTCGTCGATCAAATTTCTCTTGATCACAGCTCATAGTGGCCAAAACTATCTTTACTTTCCTCGTTGAAGAGCCCTCTAAAAGGCGGTTCAACTTATGTGTGTCACTAAAGCCAATGTAGTATTTCTCATAGATGTATTGAGCATCATCTATCAATATCTCTACTCTCTGTCGACATCCAAATATCAAATACACATCATTATATCATGAAGTTGTTCTTTACATTCGTCGCCGCAGTTGCATGCATATGTATCGTCGCCGCTGCCGTTGAGGTTGAAGACGACATTGCAATTCAATCATCGAACACTAAATCAATATCAAAACAACTCGTTGTCGAAGGACAAACATCGAGGGGATTAGCACGTACAAGAGCTAATAGGAATAGAGTGTATTCGCCTTTTTATAGGATGGGCGGTAAATCATCAAAGTCTAAGTTTAATTTATATTATAGTAATAGTAGCAAATCATCAAGTACAAAGAGTAGTAGTAAGTCATCGAGTACAAAAAGTAGTAAATCATGTGCAACAAAAAGTAGTAAATCATCGAGTACGAAGAGTAGTAGTAAGTCAAAGTCCAGTACTCCTAAATCAAGTACTAGCAAGTCATCGACTAGCAAGTCTAGTAAGTCATCGAGTTGCAAATCAAGTAGTAATAACAAGAAGAAGAACAGGAAGAACCGTAAGAATCGTAGGCGGAAAGCTCCTTGGGATTAGATATGTCATATTCATATCTCTCTTTATGCATTGTGTGTTATATTGTATTGTGTAGATGTAGAGTATCCTTTAAGTATAGAAGTGCTATATTGTTCTATATTCATTGACACATACATATATTAACCTTATGTACTATATATTGAAGTTCGTATCTTCTCTATTCCTGTCTTCATTGTCAAGCTTCTCAATAGAGATTTACCAATCGATTTTTCTATTAGATATCTTTATCATTGATACATATACTTATGTACTCTTATAATAACCTCCTAACATTGTATTAACACATATCCAGATAAGGAGCGTCTTCTCCTGGCCTTGTCTGATAAATTTTGCTGTATGATACCCCATTCTACTACTTCTCATCAACAACACCACTACCATTAATCCACTTTATATTCATATCACAGCCACTAACATACATCATATTAGCCACAGGACAACGTGCCTCAGTTTGTTCAGCAAGTATACTCAATTCTTCGTTACTAACATTCATCCCATTCTTCTTAAAGTATACCTTAACAGCACCACTAACACATTGCAATCGTGCCGGTATTCTTGGTATATCAATTGGTAATTGTAACGCGCCTCGTTCATCTCTATATCCATGTATATCAAATTCTATTCGGTCTATTAATAGCTTGTGTACATCCAATCAATGCGGCAAGTAGATATTCACTGGTTGTGGTGCCGTATCCTTGCCTCCCATTTTGTGTGGCACATCTGTTTGTATTGTATGTCCTGTATTTGTTTGCATCTTTACTATACTTTGTTGTCCATTACCTTTGATGTTGTAATGTTTACCATGCACATCGTCATCGTTATTCTCACTATTGTTGCTGTTTGCATATAATCTAGTAGTAGTCGAAGACGAGTAACAAGCACGCCGAGAAGAATTTTGTATAACTAATGCTTTAGCATATTGTAGAGTAGCAGCTAACAACATCATACTGATAATCACCGACGAGTGCATTGATCTACTGAAGATACTTTTTGAAGATACCTCGCTGTTATTTACCTTATATTTCAAATATGCTGTCGTATACATAATGATCTACACCGCCACATCGCTGCTATTACCCTTATCAAGCACCATTTATAACTATGAGCATACCAGTTACATGCTGCTTATAATAACGATCCATCATAGCTATAACTTATCACTCTCTCGATTTATTAGGTCACAGAAGCCCAGGCAGTAGATCGATGAGACAGTCATAATCAATCTACTGCCACAAATAAATAAGATCTCAAATGCATCATAAATAACATCTCAATAGCGTAAATACTCTTATGATGATGATGAGTTCAATAGCTATACTTCTACTCGGTCTATCATCATTGACAAATGCTCAAAAGACGGCAGACAAGCAGGCTGATGTGACATATCGTCATCGTCGTATCAAATCATTACCATGGGTTAACAAAGGACGATACTATCATTATTATAGAGCTGAGGCCGGTCCAACAGATTACGACGATGAGACTAGTGTTCAACCATCAGAACAATCATTCCAACCTCCTCCACATAAACCACCATCATCCTCGTCATCTCCTACATGTTTAAACAACTTCAATATTTGTTACTCACTAGACATGTCTGGAAGTGTTTGTTCTAATAATAATAATCCATTAGTTTGTGACCAATGTGGTTATACTGGTAGCGGCTCGATGTGTGGAGATGCTGAATTTGGTTTTATAGATTTCAACACTTGTGGATCTTCCTGTAACTGTTGTAATAACTGGAAATCGGTGAGTTTGCAATTGCAACTTTCATTCTGCTCTATGATATTCAGGATAGATAATAATCACTCTCACCTCTCTGTCTCTGTTTCAACTTCACAATCTCATTCGACAATTGTTGCTATGAGCAGATTACAAACTTTACTAGGGATATCATAAATGAAATACGAGACAATGTTGAAGCGGTGAGTTCAAAATTCCTCAACTCATTGACACAATTCCTTGCTTTTTATTACTGATGTTGCTCAACACGATACACTTTGTGTACAATTGTGTAATATATTAGGATTCCGTTATTGAAACGGCAATAGTATCATTTTCTACCACTGGTACATTAGAGAGTGACTTGAATCCAGTTGATGCTGTTTCTCTGAATGTATTAGAAGATCTTAAATACACTGGTGGCTTTACTAACCATGAAGATGCTATTTCTGTTTGTCAAGGCGTGTTCGATCCTACAAAGAAAAACATCATCGTCCTTATAACTGATGGAGTTTCGTCACGTCCACAAATGTGCCCTATTTCTACTCCATCTTATGATAATGGTGGTCCCGGAGATTGTGGAATTACTTCAGCTAATACTGCCAAGGCAGCAGGTACTCTCATTCGACCTGTGTTTATTACAACTTCGTATGGTACTAGTAAGTGTTGCTGTGTCTGTCTGTGTGTGTTGCTGCTTTAACATTTGTTGAATACGAAAATAACTAAATCATGTGATATCATTATCATGCAGACAAAGACAATGCTGAAGGACTTGCATACATGGAAGAACTTTCAAACGCTGATGAAGACCCAATTACTGGCCTCGGTAAGGTATATACAGGAGGCTTTGCGGACTTGCCAGATCTTGTTGATGAAGTGACAGCAAATGTGTTATGTGAATCTGAACCTACTGCATCGCCGACGTCAACTGTATACCCTGAGGACACTGAATTTGAACCTACTGCAGCTGTACAGTCCCAACATCAATCAGACGACGGCAATGTATACTCTACCAACAGTCTGATAATGACCAAGAGTGGTAAGAGTAAGAGTAGTAAGGTAGCAGCAAAGAGTGGCAAGAGTAAAGGTTCAAAGTATGATCACGATAATGATCATGATCCTATCGTCATGATAAGCCCCAAATCTACTAAATCCAAATCAACAAAGGCGAAGACGGGAAAGATGTTCAAGCCAGACTACCCGACACCAATAGTAGCAACATCATCTGATGTTGATAATGATGAGGACAAAGTAGATGAAGGAGAAGAGCAATCTTTTCCCGGTACAGCAGCTACAACAATACAAGTACAAGATTCTTCTTCCCCTACTACATCACCTCCGTTATCACCTCTGTCTGAGGACGAAGATGATGAAGGAGAAGATCAATCATTTCCACCAACAACAACTAGCTCATTACCAGCAACAGCAGAATTCACATCATGTTTTGACACAGAGGACGGTGGCAGATATGGTGTTCTTTACAATGCAGTTCGTTCATATGTTGATCAAGACTGTGCCAACGATGAAGAATGTGAGATTGGACAAACATATGGCTGGCCGATGAACTCGTGGTGTGTGGGAAATGTTAAAGATATGTCAGGGTTGTTTAGTGAAATGGATACGTTTAACGAAGACATCTCGGACTGGAACACCTCAAGCGTTAGTGATATGAATTGGATGTTCTCTCGTGCAAAAGCCTTTAATCAAGATTTGCTATGGAATACGTCGAGTGTAACTGATATGTCATACATGTTCTGGGAAGCAACGTCATTCAACGGGGATGTATCAAACTTTGACACCTCAAGAGTCACAAATATGAACAGCATCTTTGAAGATACTTCCTTTAACGGGGACTTGTCAAACTTTGATACCTCAAGCGTTACTACTATGTTAGGCATGTTCTCTGGTGCTAGTTCCTTTAACAGAGACGTGTCCAGCTTTGATACCTCAAGTGTTTTTGATATGGCATGGATGTTCGCTGGTGCAACTGCCTTCAATCGTGATATTTCAAACTTTGACACCTCAAGTGTTTCTCGTATGAACGGCATGTTCAGGGGTGCCAGTTTATTCAATGGTGATGTATCAAACTTTGACACATCAAGAGTTGCTGATATGCGGTTTATGTTCGAGGGTGCATCATCTTTTGATCAAGACCTTTGTTCATGGCGAGATAGCTTCCCATACAATTTAGCCCCATTAATCTTCGAAGACTCTGGCTGTACATATCAAGATACACCCCAAGAAGATCAGAAAGGCCCATTTTGTGCTTCTGATTGTCAATAATGTGATTAGTGGATATAGTTAGGATCATGTTGTCACTAATATCATTAACTACGTTCTAACTTTACATATACGTCTCGTTTTAACTTTACATTATCTAACTAAACTAATTCCTCTACTCGAATCTGTTCATCATTCTAGTATTAACCCTGATGAAACAATCTAAAACCACCGCCACCTACACTTGACTTAACCTTGTTATGATGACTATTGTACTCGTCGTCATTTGACTTGCCACTCTTTCCTTGACTACTACTACTAGACTTCTTACCACCTTTTCCTTTTAACATTGATTCCGACTTCTTGCTATTGTGCTTCTCGGCCTTTGGATTGACCATAGTACCTGACGATTTGCCACTCTTGCCATTGACTGTAGTATTCGACTTACCACTCTTTCCTTTACCCGTATCTACCTTCCCTGACTTTGTTTCTACTACTTCATCAACTTCACCACTATGCTTCTTTGCTTTAGTTTCGACTGTTGTCGATGATGATACAATCTTCTTAGCCTTTGGATCTGGTAACTTCTTAGTAGACTTGGAATGTCCAAATACCTTACTACTCTTAGTATCATTTGATTTACCACTCTTTAAGAATTTAGATGCTTTTGATTTGGATGATTTGGCATTGATACTTGTTGGTTTATTAGTTGTGACTGCTGTTGGAGGTGAAAGTACAGTAGTTGGTGATGATGTTTGTGTCGTTGGACTTGAGGTACGTTCAGGTAAGAATACTGTCGGCGGAGTGGTCTTGGGCACGGGTGTATCTTCTGTTGATGTAAATCCAAATGTAGGTGATGATGTATCTACTACTACTGGCACTGACGGTGAATCAGTAATAACTTCCTTTGTCGGTTCCGCCGTGTCTACCCTTGTAATTGTCGGACTCGAACTTGGACTATTCGTAACTTTACTTACAGTTGGTTCAATCGATGTTGGGGATGATGTCGTTGGACTGTCTGTAACAGGACTATTACTTGGTTTAAGAGATGGTTCAGATGTTGTTGGTTCATTCGTAACTGGCTTGATCGAAGGAGAGTCAGTCGGTGACGAGCTAGTCGGTGATGAACTAGTTGATTCATCTGTTATAGGACTTGTACTTGGCTTAAGAGTGGGTGTACTTGTTGTGGGAGCGTTTGATATGGGTGACGTTGTCGATGGAGATGAAGTAGTTGCAATGGCAGTTGGTGCATTCGATGGAGATGTTGGACAGAATTCATGCTTGGCTGGTGTGACCTCCTCCTGTTTATATCATCGAAGATATGATATAGAATAGAAGAAGCAAAAGTATAAGTAAGACCGACAGTATAGACATACTCACATAACATACGACGCCGAAACATACACTCAATGAACAATACAGCACACAGATTGATACTTACAAACATAATCCAACCCAAGGTATCACCCACAATATCCAACTCTATCTCACAATCTCCACTAAATTCCCATACTAATCTACTTCTCAATACAACATCCCCATCATCATTATTACCAAATAAAAATAATCCAGCACCACCCGGAATCTTGTTTAATTGTTCATTTAATGGTATGGCAGTGTTTAGTGCTTGTGATATTGATGGATAGCTTATAATTGTAGAATTGATTAATGTTTGATTTGATAGGTAGGTATCATTAGTATTAATTAATGTTAATAGACCTGATGTGTCGAATTCAATAAATAGTATTGATGAGATGTATGATGGTACTGTTGTTGTAGTTGATTGACGAGCTTGTTTTGATATCGATGTTGTTGGTAGTAGAGATTGTACCTGAGATGTTAATATGTCATATCTATCACCATTATCTTCTGCTCGAAGACTTCTCTCTAATTCATCCACATTATTATTACCATGAGACTGCTCTTTGTCCTCTAGCTCTTGTAAATCACGATATCGACGTCTAACAAAGCCAGAACTCATCAGACCACCATCAACTTTATCATCTATTTGACAATTTACATTACTAATACTACTACTTGATCTAGATAGAGTTGATGATGAACAATCATTGTTTAATAATAGTTGAAATTTATAGAATTGTGGTGAGCAGGCGCATAGTGACTCTGTTGTTGTTGTTGATTGTAAAAGACGTTGCCTATTATTTTGCTTTTTGATATGTCGATTGTGATGATGCTGTGCATTGATTGATGATGACAGGAGGAGAGTGATAATAGCGACGACGCTAGATGATGATATTATTCTAGGTATCATCATAGTTATCTATAATTGTTGCAAGATAAGTTATAGTCAATTAGCCTACTCGATTAGCTCAATTGCACCATTGCAATGGGCGCTTGTCGGCGCCATTTCCTCGAGGGCTTCTTAGATATTTGTTGGTTGCAAATCTAGAATTGCCCAACTTTATTTCTGTGAGTGTGAGAGAAAATTCGACACGAGCGACGAGCAATATGACTTTGAGGGTATCCTTTTTATGAGAGTATAACTATGGTCGAAGATGATGATATCACTTGACTTGTTGATGTATCTCCTACTGCAATGATAAGCAATGTGTGCTCATTAATACGTTGGTGCTTGTTTAAGGTTTGTTGATCGATTTACTGTCTGGGCGATATAGATCATTGTATACGACGGCAGTCTTCTAACCGATAAGTGAGGAGTATCTTCAAGTAAGTATCTTTTAACTTCTACCAATATATAGTTGTGGGCGTCTATATCAAGCAAAAAGTAACTTCAAACTAAACTTTTATAGTGTTGTGGTGTCTAATCATTGCAGCCGTAAATCGTATCGTTCTCTGTCAATGCATTCGTCGGTAGTTATCAGTATGTTATTGATTACTACTCTGCAATCTGCTAAAGCATTTGTTATACAAACTTCTTCTCGACATATTTATTACTCTCGACATGCTTATTACTCTCGATCGATACCGACATCTTGTCAAAGACAAAGATATGTTCAACATTCTTGTCAGCATTTATCTACTAGTACGTTATATGCAACCAGCAACAACAATGAGGACGTGACAATGACAAGTAACGACGATGATGCACAATATCGTAAACATTACAACATTAAAGGTAACGGACAACAAAGCATAGTAAAGATGGAAACTAATACTGGACATACAATACAAACAGATATACCACAAAAGATGGGAGGTAAAGATACAGCACCACAACCAGTAGAGCTTTTACTAGCTGCATTAATAGGCTGTACACAAGCCACTTCAATATATGTAGGACGGATGATGAAACCTAGACTATTAATTGATAGGATTGAATTTGATATACAAGCGTATAGAGATGAACGGGGCGCGTTAGAATTACCAATTGATACAGTACCAAGTATACCGGCACGATTGCAATGTGTTAGTGGTACTGTTAAAGTATACTTTAAGAAGAATGGGATGTATGTTAGTGATGAAGAATTGAGTATACTTTCTGAACAAACTGAAGCTCGATGTCCTGTTGCCAATATGATGTATGCCAGTGGTTGTAGTATGGATATAAAGTGGATTAATGGTAGTAGTAGTAGTAGTGTTGGTGATAATGAGGGATAGATTGGGAGCGGATAGGTAAGAGAAGAGTAGCATGCATATCATCATAATCGCTGAGACAGGAATGGAGAGATATGCGGGGTTTAATATAAGAGTATAACGAAATATAGATCAATGGTATCGTATTATGCACTTCTTTAAATCTCAATCTATTCAGGTTGCCTTCCCTTCTTGAATGGTAGTGGTAATGTTCCTACAGATTGGACAGAAGGATAGCACTGCTGTTGGAGATGTATACAGTTTGGCACTACAACTAGCACATACCATGCGGCATGTATTAACATCTGTTTGGGTAGGGGTAGCGAGGTGAAAGTTCTGCACAAACCTGCCTCTTCCCTTTCCATCAATATTACACAAGGGGAATAAGCGGTCAAATGCACGTTGCCGATTTGCTTGACTTTCCATTTCCTGTTGATGTTGGAGTCTTCTTTGTTGTAGTCTTTCATATTCACGCTCTTGTGCATTAAGTATTTCCTGATCTATGTCTACACTTCTGTCTTTGTCTCTGTTTCCTTCATCTTCTAATTCCAAATCATGAGCAATACCACTAGTATTGGTATCACTTTTATGTTCAGATGATTCCAGAATTAAGTCTCGAAGGCTTGTTTGAATATCATGATCAGCAGTTTGAGTATGAACTGATCTATCCTCATCATCATTTGCCATACAATCAGCCCCAGTCTCAGTCTCAGACTCAGATGTCTTCTGTATGCGAGCTTGATGTAGTCTGTTGTACTCTCTAACCTGATCCATAAGAGCTTGGGAAAGCGTGTCCTCGTCAGTAGTTGTATTATGGGATGTACTAGAAGCATGAGAAGGTGTAGCCTGTTGTTGTAATGGTATCGAGGTCGAGGAGGTGCCTCCACATCTGGAGGGGTCTTCATTCGTATCAGATTGATGAGCTAGCCCGCTCTGATCAATATCATGTACATGTGAACTGTGGACATCAACAACAACTAGAACTGTATCATTATCATCAATAGAGGTACCACCAGTAGCAGTTGAGGCCAGGTTTTGTACCTTAGATATTATTAGATGTAGACATATGATCAGGTAGGAGAAGAAAAGGGAATAGAAGATGACATATTTTGTTACTAATTTCTATTAGAATTAGAATCAGTGGATCTCATCACTGAGACATATCATATGCATCTCTCTTGTATCATTATCAGTAACACGAAACATACGTGTGTAGCCAGTCCTCATATCATATGCATTGACAACTTCCTCGTTTGTTGTCATGTGTAATCAGGGATACAAAGTGGCCACTCGATGTATCAGAACAGGGATTCGTACTTTCGGGTCTGGGATCTATCACCATCAATCTTAGTAAAGCATGAGCTCGCTCTGCTTCTCTCTAACTGTTGTATCTTAGATGGCACTTTGGAAGAACGAAGAAGATAGATTGTTGGTAAGTATATGTTATACAAAAGCATGATGATCAAACAGACAAAGACTGAAGTGTCGAGCTTACTATACTCTCGTTTCATCAAGAGATATTGGACTCATTGGCATCTGTCGATGAGCAGCAAAGTCTTGTAACACGAAAGTAGCATATGTATGTTGAATTTGCTGAGAGGCAAATTTCTTATGCATAGAAGCAGCGGTCATTGGAGGAGGTTGTACCATTCGCATTTGCATTGGAACAGCCGACGAAGGTAAAGGTACAGGTAGTGCCAACCCGCCACCGCCACCAGCATTCATCGTGTTATGATCTCCTTCACTGACGTGTCCAGTGACTAGTCTTGCACCTAAAAGAGTTAAGAACACGATAAAGAGATGGATTAGAAGGACACGAACATCTAATCTAAAGTTAAGAAGCATAACTAAACAACGAAGAAGAAGATACACATCATGACGTACCTAAATAGTTGTGCATGTCTTGTGGTGAAATAGGATACACCCAACGAAATGATCGTGCTTCACTACCCGCATTCTCCTTCTGAATGACGCCAATAGACTGTAATATGTTGACAATGTCATACAACCGACGACACTTCTGTTTCATTGCCTTTTGTCTGTCTGCCTGTTCGGCGGCGGTGAATGGCATAAGTTCCTCAGCAGCATCAGTTATGGCAATCTCCCTACGTCCAGTTACTAGGAAGATTTGGATGAGTCGTTGAGCCGTCTGGGTCATACCTTTCACCTTTTCTCTGTTACCAAGGCTGGATGAAACATCCAAAGCTTTGGCAGCTTCTTCTTCCAAGCCTGATCGTTGTAACTCTGCAAACCAACGTGGCAATCCCTCCTTGCCATTCCAACGATAGGTATTCTTCTTCACACGACATACT
>Ga0214479_100423_pt1 | contig 25129 bp, 21 predicted proteins | sample M1_20Mar14CPVII9_5_FD_165054 | JGI IMG/M metagenome (GOLD analysis project Ga0214479, IMG submission 165054) | Marine eukaryotic communities from Monterey Bay, California, United States - M1_20Mar14CPVII9sort6BwellE14 | ecosystem: Environmental > Aquatic > Marine > Unclassified | place: USA...
GCGCTCATTGAAACTAAATCGGCTGCGTCGTTGCTTGAGATTGCAGGAATGATGGCGTATGAACGCGGGCAGTATCAAGAGGCGATCCGATTAATTGAGGCAGCCATGTTTGAGATTTGCCTTTCGATTTCCGGCCAACTGACTCTGGCGAACGCTTGTCTTAAAGTAGGCAACGTTGCCACGGCAGAGACAACGTTGTCCTTCTTGGTTGAATGTGTCGATCGAGTTCCTTGTGCGATGCTGTTAGATCTCACTCACAATCTTGTTGAAATCGGTCGCGATGATCTCGCCATCGAGGTTTGCCGGGCCGCACTGTCTCGGCATCCTGGTGACGACAACGCCGCATTTGGAGTTGGGTTTTATATATATCGTAGTGGTGGTTCGCTGGATCGGGCTCAAATGTATATGAGCCGAGCGGTCGAGCTTAACCCACTTTGCTCGATGTATCGAGTCAATCTTGCAATCGTACACGCAGAGCTTGGGCAGTGGGCGGAAGCCTATTTTCAAACAACGCAAGTTCAAGTTTCAGAGGTTCGAAATCTGTCATGTGGCTGTTTAGTCGCTCGGGTGAAAGACATTTACCTTCACTTTGAAGACTATGAGCGACTCGCAGAGTTGGGAGCTCATGATGGTTGAAAAATTTAAAGACGAACTGTCGATGGCGTTCTCACCGTGCGTTATTACTGAATCGCCGGTCTCGATCGGTAAACCCGTTCGGTTTTCGACTCGGGTATCACGAAAGGTCTCTATCAAGGCATCACACATCCTCCCTTATCGAATGTCCTGGTCCAACATGTCTTTGATTGTGGTTAGCGGCAGAGGAAGAATTGTGATTGGGGGAGACGTTAGGGAACTCTCGGTCAGTGAAGCCTTGCAAATTCCTCCTCATTGTGAACATCAGATCGAGGCGGAAACTGATTTGCGGATGGTCGTTACTTTCGACGCGTCTAGCCATGACACGTCAGATCCTTAATTGCTCAGAGTGAAACTTGCTCAGAGTGAAACAAGAAAGAAAACAGGCAGGTGATAAATTAGATATGGAATCAAATCCCAAAGTCGCCGGGCATACCGCGCTCGATATCCTGGTTGGATCTAGCGTTTCCCCCAAAGATAGCACTGTTACAAAGCAACGGGGCGAAAGATCCAGTGTTGATAAGCCCCGCAAGCGTCGAAAGAAAAAGCTCAGCTCGAGAGTAAATATGTGGATTCGGCGAATCCATTTGTTTTCGGGTTTGTTTATGCTTCCCTGGGTTTTGCTGTACGGTTTCACAGCTTTGCTGTTTAATCACCCGACTTATTTGTCGGACTCAAGAACGCAGATCGAGCATTTCTCCTTATCGGGAGATCGAGCTGAGGAAATGCCAGTGGCCAACGCGATGGCTAGTGATGCGGTTGCTGCCGCATTGAGCAAGTTAGAGGCAGAGGAGAGTTCGCAGTCAATTAAAAAAGCTGAGTCACCGAACGCAATTTTTACCCGTCAGGTTTCGGGATCGGTTGAAAATGATGAGCGAGCAATCAGTGTTGTTTTAAATTTGAACAATGGCAAGGGTTACCTGCGAAATCGTACCAAAAAGCAAGAGGACGACAAGCAAAGCGAAATTGAATCTGCTTCTCTGCCGTTAGTAAACGGGTTGGAGTTAACGCTTCCGCAGGATCCTGTTTTAGCTTTTAAGAAAAGTGTTATTGACGTTCTCGTTCCGCATGAAATGGCGACTGATGGTCTTCGCCTCCGTTCGATGCCGAATGTCGAATTCGATGCGATTGTCGATGGTCAGAGAATGCGGATGCGACTATCGCAAAATCGAGAACGCCAGCGGGCAGGAGGTTCTGCAGTACGCGAGGAAGGGTCTGGCGACTTGGATAGCAAGAGCGAGGCTCCTACTTACCAAGGACGGCTCTCGATTGTCGGCCAATCCCCGCGTGACCTGAGTGCTCGAAGCTTCCTGCTGCGATTGCATATGGCACATGGTTATGGCGTGCAGACCAATTCTCGTTGGTTCTGGGCGGTCGCCGTAGATCTGATGTTCGCATCGATGTGTTTTTGGGGTTTGTCTGGAGTAGTGATGTGGTGGCAAATCAAGCGAACGCGAACTTTGGGTTTTCTGTTGCTGTTTGCCAGTGCCATCGTAGCGACGTGGTTGGCGATCGGAATGCACTGGCAGCTCGTTAACGGATGAGCGTTTGGTAGATGTAGCGCACGAAAAAACCGAGATCGTTTCCGACCTCGGTTTTCGCTTGCTTAAAAAGCACACCCGGGAGGATTCGAACCTCCAACCCTCGGTTCCGAAGACCGATGCTCTATCCAATTGAGCCACGGGTGCATCCACAATAGTCTGCGGTAGAACCGGACTAAGTGACAGGTCGAAATTCTACCATCGCGAAGATTTATCACAACGCCAAATGGCGAATCTGTTCCATGGATTCTCGTGTTTTTTGAGCCGTTACCCACCGGATTTTGTTGATTTTTAAAATTAGTAGGTTGGATTTTTGAAAAGTCTGTGCAAGTCTTTTCCTTGATCGTGTTACCGGACTGTGTTGGTTAAGTCGGGAAATTCCGTAACAACATCCGGACAATCGTCAATTTCTTCCCGATTGCCGCCGATTAACGGTGTGGAAGTCAAAATGACGAAATTTATAAGGTAATCTTACTTGTATTGGTAGCTTGGGCTCCAAGTGTGATACAATCGATGCAGCGTGCCTCTTGTCTTTTTGGGTACGTCAACTTGCGAAACGTTATTGTTCAGGACAATTTGCGAATGTCAACGATCACTCTAAGGGTACTAGACGGCTCAGACCGCGGTAAGGTTTTCGAATCTATCGCAGCGCCCGTTACGATTGGTCGTGAAGAAGGAAATACTATCCAGCTTAATGACGAGCGGATTTCCAGGTTTCATCTAAAAATCCAGCAAGATCATGAAGATCTCGTGCTTACGGATCTCGAGAGCACTAACGGATCGAAAGTTAATAACGAAGAAGTTCAACTTCGTATCCTGCGGCATGGCGATCTGATCACCCTCGGAAGAAGTACTCTCATCTTTGGAAGTCGGGTTGAAATCAATGATCGGCTCGACCGGGGCGATGCTGACCGGAAAGTTGATTCAAAAGAAGCAGGCTCTCGGCCTTCAGGAGAGAATGTTGCGGTCAAGTCAGACTGGCAAGAGGATCCCAGTTGCCGCAAAGCATTACTTGCTCATACGCCTCCTAAACTTCCCGATCGACTTTCTCCCGGACAAGCGGCTCAGCTTTCAGAGGTCGTTGAATTTTTACACATGCACGTCCGGCGAGTCGTCAGTGATGTCGAGCTGGATAAGCGGAAGAAGAATGTGGAATTGACGCGGGAACAGTGGCAGAAAATGATTGATGTTCAAGCGAGACTTTCCGAGTATCTCCGTCGCATCAGTAATCCTTGATCTTGCCCACGGCTCGAAGGGTGTGCGGCTTCTACTAAATAAGCAGAGGCCGCTAAGAACAAGCTCAACTCGATCTTCTTGATTCCTAAGTCTATTGAATCGTGGAAACGCACAGATCTTTTGATGTGGGGCTTGAGAGCAAGTTCCTTGGTCACAAGCTCATAGAACCGCTCGCTTAATTTGTAGCCACCCATTTGTAGCCACCCATAAGGTGTTGTAAAGCTCTGGCCTTGGATTTCAGCTTTGGATCTCAAGGCCATGGAGCATTGAATGCAGCCTGAAGCTTGGGTTATTTGTTTTGGTCTGCCCAATCTGTCAGCATTTTAAATTGAGCGGCAAAATCGTTTTCGTCTGTGCCTAGTGGGGATTTGAAGAAACTGGCAAGGAAAGTCAACAAACCAGTTTCGCCATTTCGATTGGCTTTTTCGGTAAATCGGAATAAATCGAGGACCAAGGGAGCAGCCAAAATGGAATCGCAACCCTGCCAAGTGAATGTCATGATCATAGGGGTCCCAAGGAAACCCCGGAAGTGAATGTGATCCCAGGCGGTTTTCCAATCTCCAAGACTTTTGATGTATTCGATGCTGATATGTGTCTGCGGGTCGTAGCCCAGAATCTGCCCCAAAAGGCGATCCTTGCTGGTTACTTTTGTCTGTTTATTAATTGGATCGTCGAGAACCTGTCCGTCCATGTTGCCAAAAATGTTATGCCCAACCCAGCTCATTATTTCTAAATTTCGATTCGCGAAAGCGGGGGCAAGTACACTCTTCAGAAAAGTCTCGCCAGTTTTGCCGTCGTGACCAATGTGGCAGGTCCCACGCGTTACAGCTAATTCGTCGATTGCTTTTGGGCAACTTCCCAACGAAGGCGTGAAATTGATGAAAGGCCAGCCTTTGTCTAGTGCTGCAATGGCGTAAAGCGAACTCGCGGGCAACTCGCAATTGGAATCGGTGAGAGTAGGATGAAGTGCATCCCAAGTGTCTGGAAGGGATTCCGGATTGACAGGAGGTTCCGTCGAAGCAAGATTCAAAACAATGACTTGGTCGAGTTCGTTGTTCTCCTTAAACTCGAGGAGATCGCATTGAATTTGATCGATTGCCGATTGGGCGGTTTCCGTTTGGTTGGCAAATTCCGCTGTCGCCAATTTCGTAATGGTCTCTCCAACATTGAACAGCACGCCCGGTCGAACATTCTTATCAAACTCTGCCAGTTCAGCTTCGCATTGGATCACAAGTTCACGGCTGATAGCTGGCGTGGTTCCAGAAAGTAAAAATGCTTCGGTGCGGCTGTCTGTTTTTCGAATCTCGTGCCCACCCATCACGATTTGATTCCAATCGATCAGGTCCAGATCAGAGAATTGCTCGAGTTGACTTACCAATCCACAGTCATCAACAAGTTTTAATTTGAGTGCAGCAAGGCCGACGACAACAGTAGTGGAAACGCCTCCGTGGGCTCCGATTAGCCATAGTCCAACACGTTTTGACATAGAATTTCTGAAACTGGGAATCAAGGGAGTTCGTTAAAAGTAAAGCCACCGTTAAGGCGGGCCTCAGAGACCGTTTTCTGAGTTATGGATTATTACTAGCCAATCACCTCGCTGCAACGGCGTCACAATGGGGATAGCGAAATCTGAACGAGTCGAGCGTGCGTTTTGGCACTGTGGATGAGTAGTAGCGATTGCATGGTCGTCCACGGGGAAATCCTCTGAAGTAAAGTTTGGGGTCTTTCGGACGCGTCCAACCGTGTTAAATTGTTGGTCGACGGTTGATAATCTAAAGAAGACAGAAGGCAAGTTGATGTTTGAATCTGCACCGCTAAACCCACCAGACTCCATTTTTGGGCTGATTGAACAATTTAAAAAGGATGAAAATCCACTCAAGATTAATCTGTCGGTCGGGGTTTATCAGGACGAGTCGGGGACAACCCCCGTCATGCAATGTGTTCGATTGGCCGAGGAGAAATTACTTGCTGGGCATGGGACCAAAAGTTATCTCCCCATCGATGGTGCTCCAGCATACAATCAAGCGATTGGGAAATTAATTCTCGGTGAGTCGCTATACGAATCGCCGTCGGTGCATTCGGTGTCGGCTCAAACGCCGGGCGGGACCGTTTCCTTGCGGTTGGCGGGAGAACTGCTGCGTCGTGTGTTCAATGTAAACACAGTTTGGATGAGCAATCCGACCTGGGCTAACCATCCAAAAATTTATGGCGCCGCAGGTTTAGAAGTAAAAAAGTACGACTATCTTGACGAGCAGGGAACAGGATTGGATTTTGATCGCCTCCTCGAATCCCTCCGTGATGCTCAACCGAACGAGGCGGTTCTGCTGCATACGGTGTGTCACAATCCAACTGGAGTGGACCCAACAATTGAGCAGTGGAAAGTTCTGGGTGAATTCATCAAAGAACGCCAACTGTTTCCAATATTTGATTTTGCCTACCAGGGGTTTGGCGAGAGCTTGGACGCGGATGCATTCCCAATCCGAAATTTCATTGAGAGTGGCGGTGAAGCTCTAGTTTGTAATTCGTTTTCGAAAAATTTTGGTTTGTATGCCGAGCGCGTGGGCGGGATTTCGGCAATTTCACCAAACGCAGAAACTGCGGCAGCGATGCTGAGTCAAATTAAATTGACGATTCGAACGATGTATTCCAACCCTCCGTTACACGGTGGCGCGATTGTCAATACGGTCCTGCATGATTCCGAATTGAGGAATCTCTGGACATCTGAGTTGACCGAAATTCGACAGCGAATTCTTGAGCTGCGCGAAAAATTTGTTAACGCAATGCAGGTTCGGGTTCCTGAGAAAAACTTTGACTACATCAATCGGCAGCGCGGGATGTTTAGTTACTCGGGGCTGACCGCCGAGCAGGTTGAACGATTGAAGAGTGAGCACTCCATTTACATTCTGGGAAGCGGTAGGATCAACGTCGCGGGTATTAACAGCGAAAACCTTGACCGGTTGTGCGATGCCATTGCCTCGGTAGTTTAATCAAACCTTATTTCTAAACACTTGATGTTTAAACGCTTGACTCGTAGTGGATTTGTTAACGCCTGGCGCTGACTCTAAGCGTGCGTTAACAAGGGTATGCGTTAATAAGGGTATGCGGTAATAACCCGGTTTTCACCGAGAACTAAGTTGAGTCTGTCGAGGGAGGGGTGGTTTTTGCGTGCTCCAGTTTCTCCTCCAAGGTAACCGATTCGTCGGTCCATCTTAATGATGTACTCGGTTTTCCCGTTTTCTTCCGGGATTGTTTTAACGCGATTCGAACCTGATTGAATTAATTCGTAAGCTTCGTCAATCAATCGGAAAACATCATCTCCTTGAGCGTCAAAGACGCCATGTGGCCCCGGGCGGTCTGGTTCGTCGCTTGCGTGTCGCATTACGTGTTTACTTCGATGTCCGCTTCTTCCGGAGGTGTAAACGAGCCCGGCTGGAGATAAGAGGTTTTCACCCCGTCCGTCGCGCAGGTAACGGCCTTCCAAAGTCGCAGTCGCGTTGTCGGGCGTCTGAGACGTCGTCGTAGAAAAAACACCAGGTTGCGGCGTGGCCCCCGTGTCGGTGATCGACGTTGGCTCCGCGTACCATTGATAGGCAATAATCAGAACGATGATAATTGCACTCAGTAATTTTTTTACGGTGATTTTTGGGATGCGTGGTGGTGTGGAGGGGCGTTTGTTCATGCTCTCAGTGATCACTCATTTAGGTTGAAGGAATTTAACGTTGGGATTTTACACTGGTTAAATTCTAATTTGCGACTGTAGAAAGGAAAGCAATAGATGTGGACAAAAAAACAGCCGAACTGAATCAGTACGGCTGTTGGTAGTTTTAACAGGGCGATGGGGATCGCATTTTTTACAGACTATCTAAGGTTCGATGGGGTCGAACTGTGATTCGTATTCTGTTGCCGGGCAGATCGCATGGCGGATGCTCCTGGCTGAGAAGTGCCATTGAGGAAATTATCGATCTGAGAGTCTTGGCGAAGCGTTTGGAACGCCTGTGCCATCTCAATGTTGAGCTTCTTTTCAAGAATGTTCTTTTGAAGTTCCTCCTTGACCGCGTCAAAATCAGAGACAACGGGTTCGGTGCGTCCGAGGCAGAGCATCGTCACCCAGTACTCGCCCATCTGGACAACTTTGGAAAGTTCATTCGCCTGCAGGTTGAATGCCTCTTTTTCCAAGTCGGGCTGCCCACCATGTTTTTGAATCGGAGGGACTGCACCAAAGTTGTTTTTCGAGGCTGGTTCGATTGAGTACTGATTGGCCAGTTTGCCAAAGTAATCGGGGGTTGGGTTAGCGCTGGCAAGGTTCCAGACCTTCAATGCGGATCTATGATCATTGCTTACGATCACGAGGACTTCCACGCGAGGGCCAAAGTTGGCTTCAAATCCTTTGTCCATATCCTCTTGTGTAACAGTGACTTTGTCTTGCACTAGTTTTTTCAATGCGACCGTTGGCCAGACTTGATCTTCGATATAAAGATCTACCTTGGAGAGGTCGTCGTTGGTCATGAGTTGAAGCCAGTCGTCAACGTTAACGCTACCGTCTGGATTCAGGTGGCCAAGTGATTCGGCTGCCCGTGTGATTTCTTCCGTGATGTCTGCTTTTTCGACACGCAGCGAAGCTGATTTTAATTGTTGAATTAGGATCATCCGGTTAATTTCGGTGTCAAGCATTTGCGATCCGTATCTGGTGATACAGTCTTCCGCAACATCCCGCTTGAAAATTTGCAGGCCGTTGACGATTGCGGCAACGCCCGGCATCTCTTTCGCAAGAACTTTGTCATTCATGACGTTGACGATTTTGGCGTTTTTCTGTTCCGTTGAAAACAAAATGCGAGCCGATTCAAGAAGCTTGTCGCTGGCGAGTTGTTTCTCGATTCTTTCGTGCTGAAATGCGGTTTCTGCCGGAGACAAGTCAGCTTCCGGGTAGAAACGCTCGCATCGTAAAATAACGAAATTGTTAGCAATCGCGAGAACACGGGATACTTCGTTGGGGCTCAATGAGAAGGCGAGTTTTTCAAATTCGGGAAGGCCTGAGTTCCGCCGGATAGGCTGGAGTAATCCCCCCATTGATTTGCTGTTGGAGTCCAGTGAAAACTGTTTGGCGAGGCGTTCGAAGTTTTCGGGAGCCGTTTGAAGTTGGGAATGGATTTGGTTAGCTTGCTGAAGTGAATCGACAACAATTTGGCGAACCTGAACTTTCGGGCCGAATTCGAACTCCATCCGTTCGCTGATTTCTTGATTTGTTACCTTCACGTTTTTTTCGGCCAACTTGCGAATGGCTAATTCGTGCCAGGTAATATCGTTTTTAAGACGGTCGACGCTAATATTACGACGACTGCAAATCATTTGTACGTATTTGTCACCCGACATTCCGAATTTTTTAGCTTTTTCAATCAGCTCATTGTTTACATCTCCCTCCGTAATCATCACTCCATTCTTTTTGCACATGTCGAGTACAAGGAGTTTCTTGATCCGGCTTTCAAGAACCTCTTCGCCAAAACGACGCATACATTCTTGAGAGATTTGGTGGCGGGTGATGGGGTGCCCGTTGACGACGGCAAGCGTTTCGATGTGTTTCTGTTTTGAGGCCGCTAATTGAGCGGGAGTGTTGGCATTGGTTTGTCCCAATGCCCGACCGCTGTCTAAGCCCGGTAAAACAACAAAGAACACTGCTAGGGTGCAGACTGCAATACAACTAAGGCTGGCTTTTTTCGCCATCGCGGTTTCTCCATTAACCGATCTCGTTTTAATCCGGCTTAAACAATGAGTGTGCAAGCCGAGAATCCATTCGCGTGGAGTATAGGGCTGACTTTCCCAAGCGGTCAAGACAAATCGGAGACAGCATCGTACTGGGAGAACGCGAGCGATTTTTAGGCTTGTCGCGGGCGTCATTCATTGGGTCTGCTCGAGTTTGCGAACAGCTAGCAGTTTGGCTTGGAAGGTGGCAGAGATCGTGATGTAGGCTGCCAGTTCGCCGGCAATTCACGAAAAAAGCGGTCCAGAAATGCGGAGCCGCTGAGAGAATAAAGTTGGTTTAAAGTCCGAGAAGCTAATCTCGGAGATCGCAGGTAAGTATTATTTTATGCCGCCCGCAATCACGACGGATTCGAGATGGGTGCTATTTGACTTGGGAGAAGGGAGTGAGCGGGCGATCGAAATTGGAGTGGCCAGTTGGGGGGAACGCTGAGAATTCAGAATTGAGAAATTTTTGGGAAGTGCTTTGGGCGGATTGGTGGGTGCCGAGGGTTTAAGTCGAGCAGGAGCATTGATTTTATTCGGGGCAGGCTGGAATGAATTTTCTGATTTACGGATCGGCTGTGAAGTGCTGGCAGCATGTCGTTTTGAAGGGCGACGAGTCGGCGATGAAAATTTTGGATATTTGCTAAAACTCGAAACGGAGGAACGCGGGGCAGTTATTTGCCTTGGGGCATGCTCGTTGGCTTGAATCCACAGAGCAGAGTTGTGTTTTGTGTACGGATTGTAGTAGTCCGAGTTTGGGCCGGGGGTGGCAACGTGGTAGCCGTCGCTAATCCCGTAACCAACCCATCGCATGTACCGTTTTGTTTGCGTAAAACCCGTTGACGCCAGAACTGTAACGACCATCAATACCGGTAGAACTAAACCGAAGAGTTTGGATCGAAACATTTTGCTCGCCTTGTTTTGAATTGGTTTAGCGTTGAATTCGAGGGAAATACAGTTGCGCCTTCCAAATTTTTATCGCCTGACAATCGAGTTGGTCTTGATTGTATTGGCGTGCTCGTCGTTGGCGTTGGTAATAAGCGTCCGATCGTACCGAGAACAACGGTTTCAATTATGTTTACTTTCGTTCGTTTCAAGTAAACATGCCGGACGAGGCAAGTAAAGCTCCGTGTGGTTCGCGAGCGAATTTCCGTTTTTCTTATAGTGAGTTCTTCAGAAATACGCGTCACTGTTGAGACGCCTTGTTACGCCCGTTCATTGTTTAATTGTGAACATGTCCCGGAGACTTGTGGGTCGCTACCTTAGAATTTGATTTTTGTTTTGGGTGCAGCGCGAGAATAATGTCGTCTTTGGAGTCAAAGGTCTTGTCGGGGCCGGCGCTGCGGACGAGCCCTGAATCAGGTCCGGAATCAAATCGTAGCGATTCTCCCCAGGGGTCAATGTGTTCGACAATCAGCATGTTAGCTTCGATGTCGAAGTCAGCATTGTCCCCTGCTTCTGTTTGAAATGTTTTGACTTTGTTCGCGGCAACCGCTAGTAAGACGCCAGTTTCCTTGGTTTGTTTTTTTACAATTTTATTGCGTTGGGCGGTCTCTCTGGTATGCGTGCGATGGTGATGGGCATTGGAAATAAATAAAACGATCGTCGTTGCCATCACCACGCCGCCCATCGAAACGATAGCGCCGATTGATGCCATTGCTTTCCCCGGGCGACGAAGTCCGTTAAGGCTAATCAACAATGGGATTGGCGACGCAAAACCAGCGGTAAGAAGGCTGCCAAAAGCGAGCCACATTCCGTTAAATCCCCACCAATTGAATTTCCGTCTTTCGGGACGAGGTGGATGAAAACCGATGTATACGGGGGTCGCTTGTTTTTTGGCAGATGCCCGTTGATTGAAGGGGGTGTGAAACGCCATCTATTCAAAATCTCCGATGGTTTTTAGGTAACTTCCCTCTTTATTCGATGGGAATTATAAAACCTTGGAAAATAATTAAAAAATGTTTCCAATCACATGGCATCCAGCGGCTTGAATCGTTGATTGCATAAAAATAGGGCGGTGTTTTGATATTGAAACACCGCCCTCATTTTTTTCTAAAATATCCCCAAGCATCAAGCGGAGAGGCTTTCTGCGAAGTCTCTTTCTGCGAGGTCTTTTAGCAAATTCTAAGCATTGCTGCTGCGAATTGCTTCGAGGTATCGATCTAGCTGCTTTTTCACAACTGGGAACAAGAAAAACAGGCCGACCATGTTGGGGAAGACCATCGCAAAGATCATTGCGTCAGAAAAGCCCCAAACCGAACTCATGTTTGCAGCGGAGCCAATCACAACAAAAGCGCAAAATAACAATTTGTAGGAAAGGTCGGCTGCCTTGCTTCGTCCAAAGAGAAACTTCCATGATTGAAGACCATAGTAGGACCAAGAAATCATGGTAGAAACGGCAAACAGAACGACAGCGACCGTTAGAAATACATTGGAATATTTAATGTACTCGGCAAAGGCTTTGGAAGTGATTCCAGCACCCTCGAAGGATTGGCCGTCAATAATAACAGCACCCGTTCCGTCACCACCGTAAGCAAATTGTTCGCCGCCTGTGTTGAAAATAATGATGACCAGTGCGGTCATTGTGCAGATGACAACAGTGTCGATGAATGGCTCGAGTAGCGCCACGAGGCCTTCGGAAGCAGAGTACTTCGTCTTGACTGCCGAGTGAGCAATCGATGCCGAACCGGCACCTGCTTCATTGGAAAAGGCTGCTCTCTTAAAGCCGATCAGCAAAACACCGATCACGCCACCGACTCCAGCCTGAGGCGTAAATGCCTCAGTAAAGATTAGCGTAATTGCTCCACCGAGAAGGTTGATGTTGCTAATGATGATGTAGAGGCAAGCTATCGCGTAAAGAATTGCCATGAAGGGGACGATCTTTTCAGTCACCGAGGCAATTCTCTTGATGCCACCGATGATGACGATCCCGACAAGGATGGCGAGCACGACACCAATTCCCGTCCCTGCAGCAGTGCCTTCAAGGTTTAAAAGTTCTTTCAGAACAAGAGTCGCCTGATTTGATTGGGCCGCGTTTCCACCGCCAAAGGAGCCACCAATACAAAAGATCGCAAACAGGATAGCCAAAACCGTGCCCGCAGCACCAAAGCCTTTTTCTTTGAGACCTTTGGCCAGGTAGTACATGGGGCCGCCATGGACCGTGCCATCTTCGCCAATATCTCGGTACTGAACACCGAGCGTGCACTCTACAAATTTAGTTGACATTCCCAGGATACCGCAAACGATCATCCAGAAGGTTGCCCCCGGTCCGCCAAGCGCGATTGCGAGGGCGACACCAGCGATATTGCCGTTGCCGACGGTGCCTGAAACAGCGGTGGCTAAAGCTTGGAAATGGGTTACCTCGCCATCTGACTCATCGGCAATTGTGTCGACGACATCTCCGTCGACAATATTGACTTCCGCTTTTGCGTCTGCCGAATGATGATCCAGTTTGTCATATTTTCCGCAGACGACTTTAATCGCGGTGGAAAAATGAACAATGTTTACAAAACTAAAAGCAATGGTGAAAAACAGAGCACTAAACACGAGGAGCAAAAGAACAAACGGTACACCGCCTAAAAAGGGTACTGCTTCGGGTATTTGGAAGAAAACCACACCGCCAAAAAAGTCAGACACTGGCTTGAAGGCTTTGTCAATTTTCTCGTCGATCCCAAGCGTTGCGACCCCATCTGCTTCTGCGGCAACCTGAGCGAATGTTTCACCCGTGTTGGGGAGATGTCCAATTGCAATAACTAGCAGCACTGCAAGTGCCGCAATTTTCAACCATTTTGAAGATGTCATGATTTTCCACCGGATTCGGGGTAATTAAGTCGCGTTGACACTGCTATCGGGGCAGCTTTAATCAGCCGTTTTTATCGAACAAAGCGACCAGAGTCAATGATTTCCGGAATTTGGCTTGTTTTTGACATATGTGGTTGTGAAAATTGTTTTTAATGAATATATTTCTCGACGGTTAAATCGATGAAAGCCGAATCTGTCCGTTTTTAAGTCCACCTACCATGAATCCTCACTCTCAGTTATCGCAAAACGATCGAGCCATGATATCGGTTCTTCGTGGTGCAGAGTCGATGTCGATTTGTGAATTGACCGACGCGATGCAGGTCACGGCCACTGCGGTGAGGCAGCGCCTTAACCGGTTGATGGCGCTTGAACTGGTTGAACGTTGTCAAACGGTGGAGGGCCGAGGGCGCCCGAGTCACCGTTATTTATTGACCGATAAGGGCAAACGCAGCAGTGCTAACAATTTAGATGACTTGGCAGTGGTGTTGTGGGAACAAGTGCAAAAAATCGAGGATCCCAGCGTTAAACGGAAAGTTATTACGGGTGCTGTGGAGCGGTTATCAGAGCGGTACCAATTAGCCATTCGTGGCGACACCGTTGAAGAGAGAACAAGGTCTTTGGTGGAGATGTTCGCGGAGCGTCAGATTTCAATTAGTGTCGACGAAAATTCGGCGTTGCCGTTGATCAAAGTTGGTGGCTGTCCTTATCCAACACTCGTCGGTGAGAATCATGAGATTTGTGACATGGAGCAAGCTTTGCTTGAGAGTGTCATCGGTCATCCGGTTGACAGATGCCAGTGCCGGCAAGACGGCGACAGTTGTTGCACTTTTGAGGTTGGGCAAGAATCCGCCGATGAAAACCGCGAAGCTGGAGTGAGTTGATTTACAAAAAAGAGTTGTCAGTGAGCACGAATGTGTTCCCTGTTCGAAATTATATTTAGTTGGCATCGGGAAAAGCTCGAGCCGAGACAGTCATTTTTAGAGTAGAAAAAAGCAAATGAGCGACGTACTAAAGATAGTTGATCTTCACGTGTCGATTGGCGACAAGGAAATCCTTCGGGGTGTTAACCTTTCGATGACCGAAGGTGAAACACATGCCTTGATGGGGCCGAACGGATCTGGCAAAAGTACACTGGGGTTAGCCATCATGGGGCACCCTAACTACAACTGTACTCAGGGAGAGATCCTGCTTAACGGTGAAAACATTCTTGACTTAGAACCGAATGAGCGGGCTCGGGCCGGTATCTTTATGGCCTTCCAACGTCCTGTTGCTATTCCCGGCGTAAAGATGGCTGATTTTCTTCGCCATGCAACGACCAATGTGCGGAATCCAGAGCGTAAAGAGGGTGAAGACCTGATACCGATGCGAGAGTTTCGCAAGGAAATCAAGGCCAACATGGAACAGTTGCAAATGGACAGTGAATTTGCACGGCGGTACGTGAACGATGGTTTCTCGGGCGGCGAGATGAAGCGGGCTGAGATTCTGCAACTCGCAATGCTGCAGCCCAAGTTTGCGATTCTCGACGAAACGGATTCTGGGCTCGATGCAGATGCGGTTCGGCTGGCTAGTCAGTCAATCAATGAGATTGGCCATAACAAGATGGGTCTCCTGATTATTACGCACCACGACAAACTTCTCGAGCACAATCCGCCGAACTTCACCCACGTCATTCTTGGCGGGAGAATCGTCGAAACCGGTGGTAAGGAACTCGCCGAAGAATTGCACGCTCAGGGATACGATCGAATCCGGAAGCAGTATCCGGAAGCGGCCAAGGTAAATGATGAGTCGGAAGCGGAGTCTGAAGTTGTAGTTTGAATTTTAGGAAGTGAATCAGAGTCTCAATAAGAACAGGTTGATTGCGAGTAATCGTTGATCATCCTCATACGCGATCCAAAGAAAGGAAGGGTAATTACGAGAATTTTTGCTGACGCAAAACCGAACGTGATTCCTTAACGATAGATATGTCAACTGAATTGACTGAGAGCCAAGAACTGAAGTCCACTGAAATCAATAAGTATGATTTTAAAACTGAAACCACGGCAGTTTTCAAAGCTCGTAAGGGCGTCGACGCTGAGATCGTAAATCAGATTTCCGATATCAAGAACGAACCAGACTGGATGCGTCAATTCCGGTTGGAGGCACTTGAGATTTTCGAATCAAAGCCGATGCCTAAATGGGGCGGTGATATAGATTTAGATTTCCAGGATATTTTTTATTACCTCAAGCCGACAACCGATCAGGGTAAATCGTGGGATGATGTTCCTGAGGAAATCAAAGATACGTTTGAAAAACTGGGGATTCCAGAAGCAGAACGTAAATATTTGGCGGGGGTCAAGGCACAGTTCGAATCGGAAGTGATTTACGGATCGCTGAAGAAAGATCTATCGGACCAAGGCGTGATTTTTACCGATACGGATACTGCGGTTCGCGAGCACCCCGAAATACTTCGTGAGTACTTTGGTAAGATCATCCCGTCCACTGATAACAAGTTTGCAGCACTCAACAGCGCCGTCTGGTCGGGCGGATCGTTTATCTACGTTCCGCCAGGAGTGAGTATTGAGTTTCCTCTGCAAGCCTATTTTCGTATTAACGAAGAAAACATGGGGCAGTTCGAGCGAACTTTGATCATCGTCGATGAAGGCGCTCAAGTCCATTACGTCGAAGGCTGTACAGCACCAATGTACACCAGTGAGTCCTTGCACTCGGCGGTTGTCGAGGTGGTGGTCAAGAAAAACGCACGCTGTCGCTACACGACGATCCAAAACTGGGCGAACAATATTTATAATCTGGTAACGAAGCGAGCGTTCGCATACCAAGACGGTACGATGGAGTGGGTGGATGGAAACCTGGGTTCCAAGCTAACCATGAAGTACCCAGCGGTTTACATGATGGAACCTGGAGCACGCGGAGAGATTTTATCGATTGCGTTTTCGAGTAAAGGGCAGCACCAGGACGCCGGCGCAAAATTAGTACACTGTGCTCCTGATACGACCGGCACCATTATTTCCAAGTCGATTTCGAAAAACGGTGGCCGCAGTAGTTACCGTGGATTGGCGAAAGTTGAAAAAGGCGCGGTCAATTCGAAGTGCTCAGTTGTCTGCGACGCTTTGATTTTAGATGACGCCAGTCGAAGCGATACCTATCCGTACATTGAGATCAATGAACAGGATGTCTCGATGGGGCATGAAGCAAGTGTCTCCAGGATTGGTGAAGAACAATTGTTTTACCTGATGAGTCGCGGGTTGTCCGAGGCCGAAGCCAGCACGATGATCGTGAATGGATTTATCGAACCGCTGGTAAAAGAACTTCCGATGGAGTACGCGGTCGAAATGAACCGGCTCATTCAGTTGCAAATGGAAGGTTCCGTGGGTTAATCACTTTTCGGGCTGAGATTTTGCAGTTTTAAACGACACGATACAAGAATTTGAAATGACACCAACAACACTAACTGAAAAAATGCAACTGACATTTACCGATGAAGGTTTCGCGGCGTTTCTTGAAACGTTGAATGAACCTGAATGGTTAACTGAGATTCGCACGGCGGCCTGGGAGAGATTCAAGGAACTGCCGTGGCCGAGTAACCGTGACGAAGAGTGGATGCGGACTGATATTCGTTTGTTCCATCTTGAAAAGTTTTTCATTCCCGCAGCGCGGGGCGAAGTCGCGGCAGGAACTCCAGTACTCGCCGACGGTGTGGATTTGGTTGGTTCGGCGTCGTCCTGTGACGGCGTGGCTTCGGGTGCGTCTCAGTTTGATTCTGCGATGGCAGATAAAGGAGTGATCTTTGGAACCATCAGTGAACTGCTCGAAGAGCACGGTGACCTGATTCGAAAGCACTTGTTCCAAGTGGTTGACGGATTAGAAGATCGTTTTGCCGCATTACACCAGGCAACCTGGACAAGTGGGATTTTTCTTTATGTGCCCCGGAATGTTTGTGTGGAAAACCCGATCCATACTTTTTCCACGATGACTGACGGTGGTTGTGATTTTACTCATACGTTGATTGTGCTCGAGGAGGGAGCGGAAGCTACCGTTCTTGCCGAATCCAATAACGCCAAAGACGCGATCGGTTTGCATTGCGGAGCGATTGAGATCGTTGTCGGCGACCGCGGCAATTTGCGCTACGTCAATCTTCAAGATTGGAGTCAGAAGGTTTGGCATTTTGCGCACCAAAAAGCTGTCATTGGGCAGGATTCAAATCTCCAGTGGACGGTGGGTGCGTTGGGGTCTCGTTTGGCGAAGGTCAACCAGCACGTCTCTCTCAGGGGAAAGCGTGGAACTTGTCAGGTCAACGGTGTCATGTTTACAGAGAACAAACAGCACCTCAGTTACCACACGCTTCAGCATCATGAGAAACCAGATTGTACCAGTGATTTTCTCTACAAGGGCGCACTTCAGGACCAGTCGCGAACGGTCTGGAGAGGAATGATCAAGGTAGACGTCGAAGCTCAGCAGACGGATGGTTATCAGCGAAACGATAACCTGCTGCTCTCGAGTAAGGCACGGGCCGACTCTATTCCGGGCTTGGAAATCGAGGCGGATGACGTGCGGTGCACGCACGGTTCGACCAGCGGCCGTGTGGACGAGGAGTTAATCTTCTACGCTCAGTGCCGCGGGTTTACCCGCAAGGAAGCTATTCGAGCGATTGTGACCGGGTTTTTCCAACAGGTCTTTGATCGGGTCACGATTGAGAGTGTCCGGGAAGCGTTGGCCTTGGCGATATCTCGACGCGTCAGGGATTACGAGTAGATCAACGGATGTTGGAGTGATTTTCACTCCGAAATTTGTGGGAGAGATTCAGTTCGACCCACCGCAAAGATCCCCCAATCGGTAGGTCTCGCGGGCAACTCTCCCTTCAAAACCGGAATCTTCGGTCGTAAATTTGACAGCGGTTGGATACAATGAAACTGGGCAAAACAGCTCGGTTTTGTCCTCTAAGTTCCTAGATAAACTATTTGAGGATGCGATGATTATTCGGTCAGCTTCAGAGATATACCTCGATGCCAACGCGACGACCCCCGTGTTGCCCGAGGCGGCTCAGGAAGCGCATGACGCAATGGAGGAGTTGTTTGGCAATCCAAGCAGTTCCCACATTTCCGGGTTGCGAGCGCGGTACATTCTTGAATCAACTCGAGATCTAGTTCGGGAGGTGCTCGCGGCTGAGGGTGGGCAGATCGTGTTCACCAGTGGGGCTACCGAAGCAATTCAAATGGGGATTTTTTCGACTCTCTGCGACATTCGTGAGCATCGCTCAGAAAATAAGGAGGGCCAAGAACCTCGGACGTTACTCTATGGAGCAACCGAGCATAAGGCGGTTCCTCAGGCATTGCAGCATTGGAATCGATTACTCGGCGTCAATAACCAGATCCTTGAGATTCCAGTCGACCAAAACGGTGCGCTCGATTTGGATTTCCTGAGAAGCCATGCTGCTAGTGCTGATTTAATTTGTACGATGGCGGTCAACAACGAAACGGGAGTGGTGACCGATCTTCAAGCGGTCGAGAAAACGATTCGTGCCGAGAATACAACCGCTCGGTGGTTGGTCGATAGTGTTCAGGCCGTTGGAAAAATTGCACTGGATTTGTCAAGCTCGACCATTGATTACGCTGCAGTCAGCGGACATAAAATATATGCACCCAAAGGAATTGGATTGCTGTACGTCCGCGAAGGTGCGCCATTGGTACCTTTGTTAGCAGGCGGTGGACAAGAGCAAGGTGCCCGTGGCGGAACGGAGAATCTACCCGGGGTTGCTGCGATCGCCGCAGTGATGAAAAAGTTGGCGGACTCTGACACTAAGACTTTTGCCGATGAGGCTGTCTTACACGGTTATCGAGAGCAACTGCTGCAAGCGCTCGACAGCGCATTTCCGACGATTGAATACAACATGCCGATGGAGACGTCCGTCCCCACCACAATTAATTTTTCAGTCAAAGGTTTTCCAAGCAAAGAACTGCTTGACTTGTTTGATGCTGCGGGGATTCGTGTAAGTTCGGGTTCCGCTTGCGGATCGATGATACAGCGCTCGTATGTGCTAGATGCAATGGGAGTTCCCGAATGGCGGTCTTACGGAGCGATTCGTTTGTCATTCGGCCCGTTGGCAACGGCTACCGAAATTAATTCGGCGTGTGAGCGAATTGAGCAGGCTGGGCAGGCGTTGTGCGAGTCTTGTTTGGTTGTCGCGAGCGATTCAGATAGTGTGCCCGGGCAAGACCTCGACGGCTTGGTGCAGCTGAAAAATGGTTCGATGTGCACTTGGCTTTTAATGGACTCAAAGACGCGGAATTGCATTGTGGTTGATCCGTTTGAGGAATTGGCGGATCGGACGGAGGCGCTTATCCGGTGCCAGAAAAGCAAGGTGCTTGCGATTCTTGATTCGCATGCCCACGTCGATCATGATTCTTGCCGCAAGATGCTGCTGGGGGTAATTCGCGACCACGCGGCGACTTCAGCAGAAACGAAAGATGAATTAGGGTGGCCGGAAACGGTCGATGGAGTGGCGGTGCTTTCCGATGGAAGCGAGGCTCCTTACTTGCAATTTTCAGATGACTGGATTGTTGCCAGAACAGATCTGCCCGGGCACACGTTAATTGGTTGTGCCTATTTGGTAGGTTCCTTATCCGAGGGGAACCAGTTGAAGGCGGAGAACGTCGTGTTCGCTTTTACAGGGGATATGATCTTGATGGGTGGCATTGGTCGGACAGATTTTCCATGCAGCTCGATTGACAAAATGTATGGCTCGCTAAGACGATTGCCCACTCTGGTTTCGAATCGAACGATTCTGTGTCCCACTCACGATTACAACAATGACTTTTCGACGACCCTTGAATTCGAGCAAGAGGATAACGAATTTTTAGCGAGAATACTTTGTCCAGAAACGCCTTTGGATCTTCAGACATTTGTAGAAACGAAACCTGGCATTGATGCGGGGATCGCTGATGCTACCAATTCAGAATTGGTGTGCGGTTTGATCAAAGATTTTACAGCGGAACAGGAAGGCTCTATCGAGATAGGACGGGAGGAGTTGAAGCACTTTTTCCAAGAGCATCAGGACTCGTTGATCATCGATGTTCGCGAGCCGCATGAATTTGCATTTGCTCAAGACTGGAAAGAGCTGGGTTTTCATTCTCCGCCCAAGAACATTCCGCTAACGCGGTTGAGCGGATATCTTCCGAAGCTGTTGGCCGCCCATCGTGAGTCGCCGCGAGATGTTATTTTTCTTTGTCGAAGCGGGCGAAGAAGCGGGAAAGCGGCAGAAGTGGCGCGTCGGATCGGTATTGATACGGCACGGCATATTTCGGGAGGAATCGCTTTGAATGTGAAGCATAAGTTTGCTTCAGAACTGGAAGCGGAGCAGATGGGTTACATGATCTAGTATTGTCTTATTTCAATATCAGATTGGGATTCATGGTTCTGCTATTAAAAATTATCAAACGCTGAAATTACATTTCAATCTTAAGAGAGGTCGAGAGGCCTTTGTTGTTAACTATTACGGATACTTATGAGTGAATATATAGCTGTTGCATCGGTCGCTGATATTGATGACGGATCAACTCGTCTTGTCGAGGTTGATGATCGGTTGGTCATTCTGTCTCGAATAGGAGATGATTTTTATTGCATCGACGATATCTGCACCCACGACGGTGGGACATTGAGTGACGGTCCCCATGAGGGGTGCGAGATCGCCTGTCCTCGACATGGTGCAAAATTTGATTTAAGGACTGGGAAGGCACTTTCGATGCCGGCGACCCAGGACACTGTTTCCCATTTAGTTAAAGTTGAAAACGGATCGATTATGATTCAATTAAACGAGTCTTGAAGTTTTTCAATTTAACCTTATTAAACACGATCTTTTAGTTTCAGGAATATAGACCATGCCGCTGCAGGAAGACCAAGTGCGCGAAGCACTCAAACAGGTAATCGACCCAGAATTATTTGTAAACATTGTTGACCTTGGGCTCATCTATGTCGTCGATGTTGCGTCGATTGATGGCGATGAAGAAAAATTCAAAGTGAATATTGAAATGACGATGACGAGTCCTATGTGTCCTGCCGGCCCGCAGTTGGTAGCGGAAACGAAAAAGTATGCTGGTGAAATGGACGGCGTGGACGACGTTGAAGTCAAGGTCGTCATGGATCCTCCATGGACGCAGGATATGATGTCCGATGACGCGAGAGATCAGTTGGGGATTTTCTAATTATCGGCTGGCGTCGCACGCGTTTTAATTCCATTCGTTTCGGTCGAGAGAGCGGGAATATTGATGGGAGATAATGAAGTCCTGCCGGGTGTTTCGATAAGCTCAACTGGCGAAGCGACCATTTCAAAAGAAATGGGGGACGTCTTGTTCGACCTGGCTTTGGAACTGGAGGAACCGGCGGGGTTCCCCGTGGATGTTGAGCATGTGCTGGCTGCGATAGTTCTTGCTGTCCGTTGCGGTGACCTTGATGAGGGGCGATCAATCGGTGGAGCTAGTCCTCCATTGGTGAAAAAATTGCTGCCCCATGTGAAGACTGTTTTTCGTGATTTCGGCGGCGTTGTTGGGGGAGAGGGGTAAGCCCATTCTGAATTGACCGGCGTTCAATCGAGTGTCGTTGCGGTTGTCTTTTAGGCGAGCTAATCGGTGCAAAGATTCGAGAATTAGGGAAGCGAGGAAGCTCAATGAAATTATCGCTGGCAAGCATGGCTTGGGTACTTATTTTCTGCTTCACTGGCTTCGCACCGACACTTATTGGGGCTCAGACCAAAGTCACTCCACTAGTTGGGATTGACTTCAAAAGTGCACCGGCTTCAGCGTTCTACAGTGAACTCACGGTTCGGGAATCGAGTGCTAACTCAGCCTACGCGGCTTGTGGATTCAGTCACGGTTGGTTGGGGGTTCAGCAGCTTGAGGGCCGGAAGAAAACTGTTGTTTTTTCTGTGTCGGCGACGCCCAATACAAAGCTGTCTGAGCCTGCTGCGGCTAGGGAGGGTCAAGTCAAAGTTGTGACCCTGGGGAAAGGGGTCAAGGAGCGTTCCCTCGCCGATGATGGTACCACCGAGTTGTCTTATGATTTGGATTGGGAAATCGGAGATCCGCTTCGTTTCATTGTCTACTCAGAAACTAAAGATACAGATACTAGTTACGCAGCTTATTGTTATCTGATGCAAGAGAATCGCTGGGTGCATCTAGGCACGTGCTCGTTGAATTCTAGCGGCAAGTTGTTGAATGGTCTTCACAGCTTTATCAGTGCCATGCCGGTTGACGAAATTGCGGAGCAACCACAGCGTAGCTGCGACGTTGAATCACCGTGGATTCTGGTGCAGGAGAAATGGGAACCAGCAGTGAGCGCAAAAACAGCGGAAGGGTCTAGAGTTGATGTCGAGGGCGGTCGATTCTTTTTGCGAACGAAGCCCAATTCAGAAACAACTGACGTGATTGAAGATTCCGAATTTCGGCTTCCGAAAGCTGAACGAAAGCGTCCCCTCGACTTGCCGGTCCCGATGGGTGGCGGCGAACTGGGTAGGCGGAGTTTTCGCATCTTGGCTTACAATATTAAGCACGGTCGGGGAAATGATAATCAAGTTGATTTAAAGCGAACTGCTGAGGTGATTCGCCGGTTGCATCCGGACTTTGTCGCGTTGCAAGAGGTGGATCAACAAGTTCAACGCAGTGGAGGAATCGATCAAGCACGCGAACTGGCTTCGTTGACCGGTTTGCAGTATCACGCGTTCGGTTCTTTCTTTGACTATCAGGGCGGACAATATGGGATGGCGGTTTTATCTCGCAACCCATTGGGAGAAGTCAAGAATCTGCGTTTGCCAGCGGGTTCAGAACCGCGGACATCGTTGGTCGTCGATGTCAAGCTCGATGCAAAAAGACAATTGAAGATTGCGGACGTGCATTTTTATCGTACTGAGCAAGAGCGTCTGGCTCAGGCGCGGCGGCTGCTTGAATTTCTTGATGGGGAGCAACAGGATATTGCAATTGTAGGTGATTTCAATTCTAAACCTCAAAGTCCGGTCATCGATTTGTTTCAGAGCGACTGGGAGATTCCCGACAAAGGGCCGGATCATTTCACCTTTCGATCGGATCGGCCCGATGTAGAAATCGATTACGCTTTGCTGCACAAGGGCTCGAGATGGTCGGTTTCAGAGATTGATGTTATCGAGGAACCGGTAGTATCGGATCACCGCCCGTTGGTCTTTGAGATCGCCGAAGGCAGATAGCGTTCACTCGTGGCAATCTGAAAACGGTCGTCCAGCACTGGATTGAAATTGCTTACAAGACCTCCGCTACCAATATGTGGACGAAGCACGCTCGGAAGCGTTGGTTTCGGGAGGTGATTGAGGTTTGAACTTAAACAATTGTTTGTTTCTGTTAGACTCTGCGTAGCACCAGCGGAACGAAGCTTTGTCACCAGGTGACGCGAGTTCCAGTTTTTGACCACCCACCACATACCACAAGAGTCTTCGCTATGAGTTCTCCAGAAACGCTTTCTGAAACGGAAAATTCGAACGATCCCCTGAGATTGATAGATGTTGATTATGTCCAATTCTATGTTGGAAATGCCAAGCAGGCGGCTTATTTTTACGCTCAGGCATTTGGTTTTGAAATCGAGCAAATCAGTGATCTGACAACCAACGTTAGAGAAGCGGCGACGTATTTGCTAACGCAGGGCAATATCCGATTTTTGTTGACGACTGGTTTGCATCCGGATCACCCGGCTCAACAAGAGGTTCAGCTTTATGGCGATGGGATTAAGGATATTGCATTCACGGTAGAGGATTCAGCCAAAGCCTATGAGCAAGCTCTGGAGAATGGTGCTGAATCTGCTTACGAACCGATCGAAATTACGGACGAGCTGGGAACTGTTGTTAAATCCGGCGTGAAATCATTTGGGCGTTTTGTGCACACGTTCATTTCTAGAACTGGAAAGTATGCGATTGAAAATGTGAAGCAGAGGGGGGAGCAATTTCTTCCCGGTTTCCGCGTCCTCGATGACCTGGCGATTAATAAATACAATCGCGAAAATCCAACGGGCCTGTTCTACGTGGATCACTGCGTCGGAAACGTACCGATGGGCGAGATGGATGTGTGGGTTAAATGGTACGAAGATGTACTTGGTTTTAAGCTTTTCAAGCATTTCGATGCCGAAGATATTTCGACGGAATACACCGCGCTCATGTCGAAGGTGATGGATTCTGGTCGCGAGCTAATTAAGATTCCGATTAATGAACCGGCCGAAGGCAGGAACAAGAGTCAGATCGAGGAGTATCTTGATTGGCATAACAACACTGGCGGCATTCAGCACCTTGCATTATTAACCAAAGACGAAGTCAACACCGTTGGCGAACTTCGTTCGCGTGGAGTTGATTTTCTCGAAATCCCGGAAACTTACTACGAATTGGTCTGGGATCGTGTTGGTACGATCGATGAAGACATTCAGCAGGTTAAAGATCTTCGCGTTCTGGTTGATCGGGATGACAAAGGGTACTTGTTGCAAATTTTCACGAAGCCTCTTCAAGACCGTCCCACGATGTTTTTCGAAATCATTTGCCGGCGCGGCAGTGAGTCATTCGGGAAGGGCAATTTCAAAGCTTTGTTCGAATCGCTCGAATTGGAGCAGGCTCGTCGGGGTAATCTGTAACCCGAGGCTGAAGGGCAGTTTTTGGTTGAATTTGTCTGTATCGATGGCGACAGTTTCATTAAAATGCAGCGATGCAAACTCTGAAGTATCAAAATACGCAATTAAAATCTCTAACCGGTTTAAGATTTTTGGCTGCGTTGGCGGTGTTTATCGCGCATGTTCCCGGCGGATGGCCAGAGTATGATTTTGGTAAAGCACCCATCGGTGCTGCCGGAGTGAGCTTTTTTTTCGTACTTTCAGGTTTTATCCTCGCCTACGTGTACGTGCCCCGTCTGAAAGCTTCCGCACCAAACGGATTTCCTTTAAAGGAATTTTATCTGCGAAGAGTGGCGAGGGTTTGGCCATTGCACCTTATAACTCTTTTGATTGCCCTTTTTGCGGTTTTGGGTTGGCACGTATTTCAAAAACAAGATCACGTCCTTCTGAAGTCAGTTACCAACGTTTTTCTTCTGCAGGCTTGGATTCCCATTCACAAATGGGGATATTTTTTGAATGGCCCTGCCTGGAGTTTATCTGTCGAAGCATTTTTTTATGCAATCTTCCCATGGTTTCTG
>Ga0214479_100424_pt1 | contig 25067 bp, 27 predicted proteins | sample M1_20Mar14CPVII9_5_FD_165054 | JGI IMG/M metagenome (GOLD analysis project Ga0214479, IMG submission 165054) | Marine eukaryotic communities from Monterey Bay, California, United States - M1_20Mar14CPVII9sort6BwellE14 | ecosystem: Environmental > Aquatic > Marine > Unclassified | place: USA...
TGTGGTTGAGTTGTAGTAGCCGCTGAAGATGATGTAGTAGGTGGAGGAGCAACTGTTGTGGTAACTGGAGGGCTTGTTGGTAGTGGAACCGGGTCAGTCACTGGAGGGTTTGTTGGTAGTGGAACCGGGTCAGTCACTGGAGGGCTTGTTGGTGGAGGCGGAGGGGCTGTATAATAAGAAAATTATATTAGAGAAGGCAGGATACACTTTTGAACATATCATATGCACACATCTAATCAACCTATACTTACGCGGAGGAGGGTTAGTAGCTGATGTGGTAGCTGGTGTAGCCTTCGATGTACTCGTTGTTAAGGCAGTACTACTCGTTGTAGTAGTAGGGGAAGCTGTTAGTGTTAAAAAAAGGGATAACATATATCAAAAGAAGAATTGTATTAGAGAAGGATACACTTTTTGTGAACACATTATATGCACACATCACATATCAGTATCTACTCTATACTCACGAGGATTCACGGGAGGCATTGTTGGGTCCGGTACAGTACCTTTATTGTTCACCGAGAGATTTAGAATTGAGAAGAAAGGATACCTTTTAGAACACATCCTTGGATATATACAATATACATCAAACAATATCTATACTTACCTGAAGGCGGACGAGTTGGAGTCGGACCATCATCTGGTTCGTCTCGATCCCCGTCTCGATCCTTCTTACTAGCCTTGCCACTGGTTGTCTTATTGTCCTTGGCACTCTTAGCACTAGTTGTTTCCGTTGCCTTACTTTCCTTGCCACTTTTTGGTTTGTGAGAATTACCCCAGCTAGAGGATGGTAACAAATTAAACCCAAATCCAGACGATGATGATGCATACTCGGACTTCTTCTCCTCGGTGGAGCCTGCAATATCAGCAACGGTTAATGATGAGTTGTTATTGGCGGCGGTTGTGTTGTTGATGGTATCTTGAGTATCGACCGTTGCAATGGTTGGTGTAACAACGTCGGTTGGTGTACCATCGGCAGCGGGTGTACTATCGGAATCCTCGATGGCGGCATTGGATGGTACCGATACGGCATTATTAATAGCTGGTTGCTTGCTTGTTGATCCGTTGTTAGATGTTGCAACGGCTGCAATTACAACGATAAATAATACAACGATGGATGAGACGATACCGATCTTCTTCTTACTAAATGTACATTTGAGATCGGCGGCGGCCTTTTTGGTATCATCGTCGTCGATATCACCACGGCTGATAGTAACATTGTTTTTACTTGATCTTGGTGACCTCAGACGTAGTAAGTGGTTAGGAGTGGTGAGTGAGCTGAATGATGAGTTGTTTGCATCTTTATTTTTTGGTGGCGGAGAAAGAGGAATTACTTCCTCCGTATTGTTCGTCATGATCGTTGTCGAGGTTGTTTGTTATGTGGATTGATGGCTAGAGTATGATGGATTGCAAAACGGTATAATTGAATGTATGTTTACACTCTCTTTTGTTTTATGAGACCAACACGGAGCTGAGAGTCGAGAGCATCATATCTCATCGAAAGGCAATGAAAAACGATGAGATTGGTCGAAGACACACATCCAAACGCGAGAGGTATCTCTCCAAAGGGGGTCGAGACGTAGACTCACATAAAACTAGAAGGAACCCCCCGCAAAAGTTGAAGGATACCGGTCACAGCGATAAAAAACATCGCCAAAACGTCATTAAGTTGAAACTCTAAACACAGCACAAAAACGCAATAACACAATTTGTACTTCAGCAGTTCCTCATCAAAAGTATCGGCGGTGGCGTATAGATTGTATCTCGACGGCGGCGGCCTATAGCTAGGGAGAATAGTAGTCTGACACTATAGATTTGCAAAGCACCAGACATTTGTACAAAACATAATAAACAAAAAATGAAGAATCCAATTTTCTACATAATACTACCATCAATAATCTCAGCAGGATGGATAGACGAGGATACACCATCCAAACTCCACACAACCAAATCATTAGTCGACGGATCAACCTACCACTTAATAATGTCAGATGAGTTCAATATACCCAACCGTACCTTCACCGATGGACATGATCCAACATGGACAGCATTGGATAAATCAGACGATGATTATTCCGCCTCGGGCGGCGGGTCATTACATTTCTACAATTCAAGCACAGTCCGTACGACACCCGATGGAATGTTAACTATATCATCAATAATAGATGAAACATCATGGACATATCATGATGAAATTGAAAAGACAACTACATTAGAAAAGAAACATTTTAAAAGTGGTATGATCCAATCATGGAATAAATTTTGTTTCACTGGGGGTATAATTGAGGTCGATGTTATTTTGCCTGGTGAACCTGACATTGGTGGATTATGGCCAGCAGTTTGGATGTTAGGTAATTTAGGTAGAGCAACATATGAAGGATCAACAAATAATCTATGGCCATGGAGTTATGATAAATGTGATCGTAAAAAGCAAGAAAGTCAGGTAATAAGCGCTTGTAATCAAGCTAATCATTTTGGATTGAATAAAGATCAGGGTAGGGGTGCTACTGAAATTGATGTATTGGAATTAATGGGTGGGAATAGTAATGGACCGTTACAGGCTACGTATCCTCCTATTAGTTTGCCGTATGTTGATATGACATTACAGGTGAGTTTTTGTTTTGTTCTTTTGTTCTGTTTGTTGGGTTTGTACTGTTTGGTTGGGGTTTGTTTACTTGGTTAGTTTTGAATGAGAGACAGTGGATTATCTGAGAACTCACACACTGTGACTAAGGCGTGTGATATACCTTTGGAGGAACATGAGATGTGCATAAGATGTGCACAAAACCTCAGATTTTGCATCTTTTGCTCACATTCTTCTCCCCCCCGTCTTCAATAATAAAACAGGTGGCACCAGGTATACCAGAGAATCGTCCACAATCTGGATCACAACCTGTCCGTACTGTGGATGTGACACATTCAGGATATGCCACATCAGTGGCACAAAATTGGTATGATAACTTAACTGTCGCGGGGAATACCAGTCTTAATCCCTTCTTCTACGGAACATACCTAGGTGTAACGAAGCTTAATGAACCAGTAACAAGGAATAAGAATCAAGTTTTCCAAGCCGATGCCGTTGGGGCTATGAAACAATTAGTTCCTGAACATTTCAAGACACCGCATACCTTCCGTGTTGAATGGCAGCCTGGACGTGGTGGACGGTTAGATTGGTTTACTAAATCGTACAAGAAGGTTGATGAGAATGGTACTATATACCATATAGAGGGGGATGGTAAAGGACAGGAGTGGGAACATTCATTAAGTATACCAGACTTTGCATTAGACAATGCCATGGGCTCGAAGATACCCGAGGAACCCTCCTATGTGATATTCAATACGGCTATATCAAGTACATGGGCATTCCCATATGACGTACCAGATTGGTGTCCAAAGTGTTATGATTGTAATGATCCCAAGTGTACATGTTCGTTCAATCCTGGATTTTGCAACATGATGAAGACGGGTAAGGTGGCATTGAAAATTGATTCCGTCCGTGTTTATCAATCACGTGATGATTCTGCACATTCTGGCAATCCACATACTGTGGGATGCGATCCACCGGAATTTCCCACGAAGGAATATATTAAGGGGTATGAATATAGATATATGAGAAATCCACCATTTGTATATGATGACAAACATCCATTACGGAGGATTAAGAATGGTGGTGGAGAATGTGTAGTTCATGAAGATTGCGGTGGAGGCGGTGCAGAGGATGTCGAGGTGGATGAAAGTTGGAAACTACCTGACAAGACAAAGAAGACAGCGGGTGGTGACGACGATGAGGATGATGTTTTGGACTTGGATGATGAAAAGTCCGAGGCAGGTAGCACATTTAGGGAAAATTCTGGCCCATTGGCACATTCGAGCAAGAAGAAGAGCAACTCGGATGGTCTAATACGTCCCAATAGAAGACTTGGTGAGGAGAAGGAAGAAGATAAGAAAGAAGAAGACTCATCTGAAAAGAACGATGATGATGAAAAGAAGAAAGACCCCACTGCCGGTCTTGAAAAGCCTCCTATATCGGAAGAATCAGTCGAGGATACCGAAGTGAATACCAAGGTATTAACCAATTCAGGACGGAAACCCAAGGGTCAATGTGTGACTGCCACACCTGGTCTATTCGGCACGATAACATCCTCTACTGGTAAGCAATGTAAATGCAATAAGGGGTATACTGGCCCGCATTGTTTGTCGATAGATAAGCATGATGATGAACCGGGTGCATATGATATGAAGAAGATGAAGACTCTATTTACCAATAAGGCTACTCCATACTTGACAAGATTTCATGTCTTCATTGGTGGTATGTTATTGGGTGCATTTTTGGTAGTATTGGTTGTGGGTCGGAGTAGGAAGGATAGATAGGTCTCGTTCAATTCGATTTGGATGCTACCAGTGTATATTAACTAAGAGCTAGCTAAGCTAAGATATATTAAATCAGCTCAATATGAATGTAGCTAGCGTTTAATATATATCTAGGCTGTATTGTGAGTTATATAAAGCACCCACCAACTGACCACTACCGGTCGTTTTATCTCCCAGTGGCCCTGGACATTGTACTCCTAGCCCAGGGGGTGCCAGGTTCCGCTATTTCTCTAGATTGCTCAGTCGAGCCCGAACAAGTTTAGGTATTGGAGATTAATCCATCTATAACTTTGATTAACAGTGAATATCGGGGCCGAATATGGTTAAGTTTTGTATTTTTGCAGTGAATGTCAGGTATAATAATGTTATGTATTATGTACAAGTCGCCTTCTTATAGCTGTTAAGTTTGTAAAGACTAAGTTGGTTATGCTTAGAGATGCTTATTATTACATGCGTATTATTACACTTCTTGCTTGTTGACATAGGATACCTCAGCTAATCGATGATACTTAAGTACCTTAGATACTTTACCTCAGCAGATTAAAAGTATATCATTGACCTCTATCTCTGTGCAATCATTTATATTAGTAACATATTCTTTTTGTTCGACTATCCATTTGTAGAATGATTTGTAACTGCAGGACGGTTCTCGTGTTTGTATACATTGCAAACTAAACTTTTGTACATAATTTATTATCTCTTTTCTTGAAGATACCTGCCATCATTCGAACTTCTTTATACTACTTGTAAATTGCTTTGCAAGCACAATTTGAGTTCGACGTTATACCAGCAACATTTCGAGTTGCAATATGATGACCAGCTAATGATGTCATGCCGCCACCGCCGCCTCTACTAACATGATGTCTTTGTTTTGAAGAAGCAGCTAATTTTTGCATCAATTGCGTTTCCGATTGACGAACATTTACATTGTCGATTCTGTTTGTTGATGTCCCTGAACTCTTACGGCTAGTTGTATTTCCCATGATTTCTGCTTACTTATATGACCGAAGATTAAGGAGTGTATGTATTGTGAGATGTCAAGGTTGACAACAACTAATAATAAAATCTCGAGCCTTACAAATCGTGCGTTGAGTGTAAGTATAAGATACCTCACAAAAATATTATCATCTCACCTCATCAAACTAACTCTTTGATATTATGGACGACTCTATATCAGATAAGCAGTGGCCTGCTTTGGGAGATCTCGAGTTTATAAGATGTAGTAGTGGCGATGGTGAACAAGTAGTCAATGTGCTTAGATCAAGCGACGATGATGCTAAGATACCCCAATCCATTTTGTTTCGAGTTGAGATCGATACATCATCAACTACATGTTCTTTAGTATTATGTTGGGTTGATTCAGATGGTAATCTAAGTCATCACTACACATATAATGGAAATATATTAGATCATTATGAATCAACCTACACTGGAGACGCGTTTGTTGTGTACTTCTGTGACGAATCGATAGAAACCAAACCACAAACGATATCAGAGCTCACATCAAATGATGCATACAAAATACTCCTATCATATAAACTACAACAAGCACTTGATCAAAAGATACATACACATTATATTCAGAGGACACCCGATGGATGTGAAGCTAGATGTGCACCTAATGATAATGAGTATCGAGTTGTGGCTGGTCTACCAAGCGATCATTCACATCGATTGCCATTACCAAACAAATCATGGGAAATTTCATACACATATCTTTGTCCACCAATACCCAAGTCATCAACATGGAATTCAAATAATCAAACTTTATACATATGAGGAGATGTAGATTTTGATTCATATGGCTGTAGTCATCTGAGAGAAGTAACTAATGAGTGTATACGAAATATACATGACTGTACAATGAATCAGATCGTGCCTCAAGTTATGATTGGTAATTGTTTATCAAGTAATGATGAAGATTATATACCTTCTTGGAAATGCTTTGATACCTGGGTTATCCAAGCACAATACTTTTGGCAGGATTGTAATGAAGAACCAAGAGTGATGTGCGGTGATCTAGTTCATGTGGAGCCAGGTGAGGAGATTAAGACGTGTATTAGATATGATCACAAGACGGGATCGATTACTGTTTCAATTGCAATAATGAAGGAAGACGAAAGAGGAGATGGTAGAGATAGTGTTACCAAAGCAGAAGATCACAAGAGGCGAAGTAAGATAGTAGTCGATCGTCCATTTCCACACAAACACACACATTTCGAAAGTTGGATGGACTTCTTTGAAAAGTGTATCAGTGCGGAGTGTGAAGTAAAGGCAAAGAAGAAAGAGGAAAAGGGCAATGGGGAGGAAGAAGTGCAGTCTAATTCTAATGAAATTGATGAAAGTGGATGCCTGGCTCGGCCATACTTGAACATTGAGTATAAGGGGCGTGTATCAGTTGAGACTCTCCAATCGGTATGTCCTTTGGAAGTTAAAGAAGCATCATTTCCTGGTTTCACATCTAAGAATTGGAGAAAGTACTTGTTTTGTCCACGAACTGGAGATACTGATACACTTGATGGATTGGAAGAGAATGATTCATTACATATTGATGATGCCATAATACTTTCAAAGTAAATCTAATTGCCCTTTATCTTTATGTACACATTTTATCCTCGGCCGATTAGTACTAGCTAGTATATGTGCCTATATACCAATCTCCGGTTGTATCGTTACACAATCAATAATTTGTTGCAACCACTCCTCATTCAATTGTCCTGGCGGTTTATTCCTTCGATTGACACCGCTCGGTGGATCATGGGTGAGGTCATTTTCTAGTCTATCATAGATCGAGATATCATATATTACAGCTGCAGTCTATGATTAGGTATGGATGTAGATAGAAGGAAGAGTTAGATAACGAGTAGCAGTAGCACAAGTATTTGTAATGCAAATCAAACACATACCTTCACTGGAACATGTTCCGAATCGTCTGTACCAAAGCCAATGTCCAACATCGACGACGATGAAGTCGAAGAAGCTGATGAAGATCGACGTATCCTAGCTCTCTTTTCAGAGGTTTGTCGATCGGCAACATGTTCTTCGAATGGGTTCATGAATCGATTGATATCCATGGTGGTCGATACAATATTGTTAGCAGCAAGGTGTTAAGTTATAGTAATCGATTGCAATGGCAATAGTCTCTCGAACTCGATAAATGAATTATGAGAGGAGAGGAATTGTTTGGCAGTTTTTGTAACATCATCTCTGCCACAAATATTAAGAACCGTGTATTCATCGCCCTCTTATATGTGGGAGGTTTACTACTGCTATGTAGCACATATAAACTGCTCATTGTTGTAAACTGCCATGCTGCGGCGAGATGGGCAATAAAATTCATGAAAAAAAAAAAAAATGCCGCCAAAGGTTCGCCGTCGCCATGGCGTCCGGGTGAGAGAGAGTTTAATTGCTCATCTCTGTCTACCATTTTGCATGCCCGAGTTTAGTATTGCTCACTGCCTTTTGATGATACTCAGCGGCCGAGTTTATAACAGCCATCAGCTACAGCAATAAAACTGCACATACAAGTCTAGTGATACAAGTTGCTTTGTTGTGAATGTGTGTAATGGTACGACTAACTTCAGAGGGATGGATCCTCTGCCTGCAATGTTTTCTCATGAACAGCCCAACTAACATGAATGGCCCCAAAGAAGCGCATAATTTCAGTTTTTGATCTCTGGTAAGTGATATTTTGTGTGATGTGGATATTGAAATAGTAAATGGAGTCTTTCTCGATGATGAAAAAATGAAGTGTGTCAGTGTGCTATCTTATTTGCAAACTTATAAGCCTGTGCTTGTGTGGACACCTGCCAAGCTTGTGTAGAATAGTATATCATCATCATCCTCACCTCTTCCTTTCAAAGTAGTGAAGAACTCGAATAGAATTCCTATCAACACCGATATCTACATCATCAGATAATACAATCCTCAAGATGAAAATGAAATATGGACTTGTTGCATTTCTATTTATAACTGCTTCTGCCATGATGGGTACTACCCAGGCAAAGCTCACCGGAAGCAAACGTGAGTATGAATAATATGCATATCATTCATATTCCCCTCTAACTTTCTAACTTCTGATTATTATGCATAAAACAGTAACTGTGGCTTCCGACTCCAACATAGATTCTTCTGACCATCTAGCGTCTACCATTGATGCTAGCCGCGAGTTGCAGTCTCACTCCCGAGGCTGGAAGAAGATGCTCAGGAGGAAGAAGAAGACAAACAAGTGGAAGAAGAAGAAGAAGAAGAAACATGGTAAGGGTGGCAAGTCGGGAGGAGGAAAGTGGCCTTTGCCTTGGGGCAAATCAGGCAAGTCGGGTGGCAACAGTAGCAGCAAGTCGGAGAAAACGAGTAGCCGTAGCAATGAATGGAAGCCTACTCTTTCTCCTACAAAGTGGAGTAGTGTTCACAAGCCAGTTAGTACAACAACTCAGGCAACAACACCTGCTACTCATCCGCGTAAATAAATTGATTTGTGTGCATATGATGTGTTCAAAAGTGTATCCTTCTCTAATACAATTCTATCTTATTATAATATCAGAATCCACTTCTACTACAGTTATGAGTACCCCTGAAACTACAACAAGTAGTACTGCCTTAACAACGAGTACATCGAAGGCTACACCAGCTACCACATCAGCCACTAATCCACCTCCTCGTAAGTATAGAGATATTGATATTCAGATGTGTGCATAGGTATGATATGTTCAAAAGTATATCCTTCTCTAATACATTCTTATTATACAGCCCCTCCGCCTCCACCAACAAGCCCTCCATTGACTGACCCGGTTCCACCACCAACAAGCCCTCCAGTGACTGACCCGGTTCCACCACCAACAAGCCCTCCAGTCACCACAACAGTTGCTCCTCCACCTCCTGAATCAACTACAACATCTTCAACGGCTACTACAACTCAACCACAATGTGTGAATGATGGTGATGATTGTAGCAGGTCCTGTGGCGAGGAGTGCAATTCTGCTTGTGATGATTGTTGCTGTCAGCCCGATTCAACGTGTCGACAAACTCCAAACACGTTTTCTTTATCATGCCAGCCGCCACCTACTACAACAGAAGCCCCGCCAGATACTACAAGCACAGCCTTGACGACTTCGGTACCACAATGTGTGAATGAAGGTGAAGAGTGTGACCCTGAAGTGTGCTGTCCCGGTTTGGCTTGTACTGTTGATTCAGTTGTGGATGGAGGTAATGTCGACTTAATTGCAATATGTAAGAGACCAGACACCACAACAGTTGCTCCGCCACCAGATACCACAACAGTGGCTAGCACTACTACTACTACTACTACAGCCGGAGATACACCTTTTTCCTGTCCAACTGATATCCAAGATGACAGTGTTGCCCCTGGGGGAAACTGCTGTGAAATTGGTGATTGCTCTACTGAATTTGGTGCCGCCTGTAAGTGTCTCATAGTTTGTTATTTGTTCTCGTATACCTCGCATGGCTAACTATACTGATTCCTTTTCATTTCCAGCTTGCCAAGCTACATCGAAATATTGTGTTTCACTACCACTCCCGTTTGTTTGTTCGGAGGCTGATAAATGTAGTAGTAGTGATGATAACTGCGCAGAAGATACATTCTGTATTGACGTGTTTACAGATGATTGCTCTAATGATGCCGTTGGGACCTGCAACCTAGGCATTTGCCCTTTTGGTTCCGTTTTTGAAAATGAAAAGTGTATCACCAATGCATCTACTGAGGCTGATTATGTAAATGATGGATGCAACATTAATGGTGTTGCTGTAAGCACCCCAAGGTTAGGTAATATCGAATCTGATATTCCAGTTTGTGGACAGCTCTCAAGATTGTCAAGTGGTGCTATTGTTGATCGAGATGCTTTTAGGTTTACTGTTACAAGTCCTGTAGTTCCCAGAATCACCATCGATGGCCCAACGCAATTTGGTATTACATACCAGATAGTTGGTGTTCCGGTAACAGAACCGCTATGTCCCCTAGATACTGGATTCGGGGTAGGAGTTAACAAGCTAGGAGATGGGGTTGATAACATACCTTGGTCACAGCAACTCCAACCAGGTGAATATGCAATAGTTATTGGGTCATGGTTCGATGATTTTGATTGTGGCAGTGGTAAGTATTCACTCACGTTGAATTACTAATTTAAAAGTTGTGATGATGAATATACGACAAGCCTTTTTCCTAAAGCGATTGATGAATTTGGATGCGCGGCAGCTTGGACCGCTAAACAAAATAAAATAAAATGATCTGATATGTGTTATTAGAACTCACGGGCGGCAATCTTAACTGTCCAGTATCACTATATTTGATTTTTACTACTACCCATGGGAGCTGGAGAAGAGTAGAATATTTGCTGAATAAGATCGATAGATACATATCTATTTTACCAAACATACATATCTCATGATACTGATACTTAGCAGCAGTAGCTACTATCCCTTCTTCACTGATCTAACTGACAAAGTAATCATGCCTGTATTACTCCCAGTTTAGACCTCTAACTTCTCGATTCTCCCCATGGTACTTCTTACTCAACTTTGATACTCTCGAGTGCTAGTTGAAGATTTAGCAGTTCCAACTTGCTCAAGTTTGTCTTCTTCTTCTCTGCCCAACTAATCTTCTTCTTACTACTCTTGATCATGTTTATAGTATTAGCTGGCTTGTTCGGAACATTGTTCTTTGCTTTCATCGCATTATAGTATATGTTAGCTGTTTCCGAATCGAATAAACGAGGTACCCTCTCCATCTTCTTATTCGACTTCTTTTTGTTGCTATTGAGATGCAGCATACTATTTGTCTTCATTACTCTTGTATTATCACCGGCGTTGGTAGTAGTACTATCCATATCTTCACGCTCGTCATTTATATTCCTTTGCCTTTCAATATCATCATCGTCATCATTGTTATCGTCGATGGTGGTATCCAAATCATCACATCTCCTTTGTTGCTCATGAACACCTTGATGATGTAGAGATCCAATCAATGTATGAAACAAATCAGGATCTTGTTTACGAAAGTTAAATAGTTCATGTAATAATGTTGAATATTGTTCATCTATCGACTCCTCAGCAGTGGCATTAGTGGAGGAGGTAGAGTAGGATACTTTTGAAGATACTTTTGTAGAGGCAACCATTATATTATTCAATTTATATCTTGTGTAATAATAGTATCGGTGTCTTATACACACCTCTAAAATGATCTCTTCTATTGCAATAAGCATGAGTAGAAAGCCATCAATCTTGGCGTTAACAAAGATGCACATAGCAAGCCTTCGTTGCTTATTATTTCACAGGCGAATCAAGAAATCTTTCGGGTATCCTGCGAGCAAAATTTGAGTTATCATGACAAAATCGTCGAGCCAATTATTGCTAATGAATGTCCTAGTTGTGAATATGGATAGCCGGTGGCGTCTACCAATGACACATTTGCTATCGGCGTTGTTGTGTAGTAGAAGCAGATCACTCCAAAGTCTTAGCTGCAATATAATAATTGCAACGCTTAGCTACAAAAACCGAGCATAAAAATTATATAATTGCAAAATCATATATCATGACAGCTCAACTTGTACTCCTCTTACTGCTATCACCTCTCATCAATGCAGCCAATAGCAGTAGCTCTTCCCAACTAACACACTCTCATTTTACCAAGATATTAAATGCAGTTATTAATGACCAATCTACATTGCAGCATTTACATCTACCAAAAGATCATCATCGTATGCTCAATGACAACAACAACAACGAGAGTAAAGTAGAGGAGAACGAAGAAGAGGAGGTATGGGATAGACTAATAAAACATGGATGGGAATATAATAAAAAGTTTCATCATGCATCATCTTCATCATCTCGACGACTACGATCAGGTATCTCCACCACCACTTCTACCAACTCGCCATATATAATATGCTCAAACACACCCTCACAAAGTGGCTACAAGCGTCGTCATACACTAACAACTAACTTATTAATACCAATGAAACAAATACAAACTGTCTATAATACTGATGAAGAAAGTTGTTTTATTGTTAGTAGTAGTTATAATGTGATGAATGGCTATTATGATAATGTTGAAAGTAAATTGTCAGGAGGAGAGGGGGGAGAAATAAAGTTTGGTCCACTTATAGATGTGTTAAAGTTACCAAGTAGTACGGCAATGAATATATTACAGGATGATACATGGAATCCATATGATAACAGTATTGCTCAAGGAGACGAGGAGAATGAGGAAGAGAGAGAGAAGATGAAGCATTGGAGTAGAAGTATAATGATTGATATATTGCCCGGCTCATTAGATATCAACAATGAAGAAGACAAGATTACTCTAGAAGAATTGGCAAATGATATAGTACAATATGTGAAAGATATGGCAATGATACCACCACCTTCATCTAGTAGTAGAGGAGAATCAAGCTTGAAAAACAAGAGTATGACATTAAAGTCAAGTTATTTGAGAAGTAGCAATGTTATGTTAGAAGACGAAGATACCTCAACAATAACAACAGAGTCAAAGGTGATGAGTACACGTGAGGCATTCTCCTTAACAGCCACACACTCTTCTACTACTTCTGATACCAATGAACAAGAAGATACCTCCACTTCTACTTCTAATGAAATAATCAAGTCAAAACGAATGTTTATACCCAAACAAAAACAACATACAAATAATATATGGTCAACTGCATTAAAATATGGATTTGAAACACAACATCAATGTTTGGAAATGTTTGATACATTGGAAGTTCGTGTACAACAATCATCAAAGTCTGTAGTATCATCTGGTGACGAAGATACCGACAATGATGAAGATATTGACAAAGATACCTCAGATGAGGAGGAGCATGTTACAGATAGAAATCATGATGAGACTGTTGATAAACCATACCAGTCTTATGGTCAAGAAGACAACAGCAAAGAGGAAGCTGACGAAGAAGAAGCCACCCCACTATCAATTGAACTAATACTCCATTCACCATCTCAATACAATCCCAACAAGATTCAATCATCATGGAACAAACACTGTGCGCTAAGTTTACTAATGGGATTATCAACCCATCCATCAATACAAACTATCGAAGTGGGATTACCTATAGTATTGGCTAGTATGAGTTATTCAAGTGAGGAGGTATACTTGGGTCTTGATACTGAGTCGAATGATGAAGAAAATAGTGAAGAGATATCTAGAGATAATGGAACGTCTCGAGATGATTATGGAAACATTGATGAGATATCTAGAGATAATGGTACCTCAAGTGATACTGAATCTATTCAAGAAGAGATATCTAGAGAACCATGGGGTGCCAAGGCTGGTGAGGACATGTCAATTCGATTTGAAGTCGAAGACGAAGAGATATCACGAGATGAACGAGATATTACATTTCAAACATCCCAATCTATCATCACACCAATACAAGGCAAGACGAATCCACAATGGATAACACAATCCGGAGTATTAAACTTCCGTCCATTCTTTGATGTAGGATTAGACGGCTCAAATCAAATAGTAGCCATTGCCGATGGTGGATTAGATATAGATAATTGTTACTTCCATGATGCGATACAAACTGATGCAAATTATAATGATGCAATATATGGAGAAAACAAATGGGATTATACTGCACGAAAGATTGTACATTATGATGATTCATTTGGTGACCGAATTGAGAGAGGGAATGGACATGGAACTTATGTTAGTAGTATCGTGGCCGGTAAGCGTAGTGCAGATGGCACAACAGAGTCGATTGGGCACGCAGACGGCACTGCTCCAGGCAGCAAGATTGCCTTCTTTGATATGGAAGTGGGTGCCTGGGGTATCGACGATCCAGGTCCAGAACGAATCATTAACTCTTTATACAATGCCAATGGTAGTGATCAATCTACTCCCAATAAGGGAGCTCGTGTCATTAATGCAAGTTGGGGACGAAGCTATGGAGGACAATATACAAGCTTTTGTCGTAAGTATGATGAAATGCTACGGAATGAGTTTTCCGACTTGTTATTCGTTGTGTCTGCTGGTAATACGGGTAGGAATGGCGAAAGTAGTATCCAAGATCCAGCCGATTGTAAATCTCCATTGGCAGTTGGTGCCACATTAAGTTATGGAACTGACTTACGATCAGGCGAGTTGGGACATGAATATTTGGCTGACTATTCTTCGAGAGGTCCAGCTTCCGATAGTAGGATGAAACCAGACATTGTTGCACCGGGTCACTTCATATTGGCTGCCAAGGCCATGCCTGATAATGTAGGTGAATGTGATGGTAACAGAAATCCCAATGTCAAGAACAATGTTACTGGAGGACAAGGTGTCAAGTACACAACAGGTACTAGTATGGCAAGTCCTGCATTAGCAGGGGATGGAGCTATAATAAGACAGTACTTCGAAGAAGGATATTGCAATATACAGACGTGTTGTGGTTCCAAAGGATGTACTGGCTCATCCATGAATCCAAGTGGCACATTGCTCAAGGCAATACTAATGAATGGTGCACAACCGTTGACAGGCGGCGTACAATATGTACCTTCTGGTGGTGTACTACCTGATCAGCCATTACAACCATATGATAACAATCAGGGTATGGGACGCATTAATTTACTCAACAGTGTACCATTGACTGGTAAGAATAACATGATTATGAAGATTGTGAATGATAAGGTCATTGTTGATGGAAATAAGGATGTGTATGACTTGGTGATTGATAAGAGTAACGACTGCAATAGACCGTTGAGTGTTACACTGGCTTGGTATGGTGAGTTTCATGATACTTTGCTACTGCACTTGAAACCATTGTATATCATCTAATCTCAAATCATCTTATACCTTTGTCCAGACCCTCCTGCAATTGTTGGATGTACGACCTGTCTAATGAACGATTTAGACCTTTCTGTCAAGACTAGTACAGGAACTAAGTATCCCAACGGACGCAACTCGCGAGATAAGACAAACACAGTAGAGAGAATCCAACTTTCACCGTCCAATGGGGTAGAAGTTCAAGTCGTTGTTAATGCTAGAAACTTTGCAACTAATCAACAAAGGTATTCACTGGCCATTACCGGGTGTTTCCAAGAGGGTAAGGCTTCTAGGGCAACAGATCCCGCTCCATCACCACCTTCCTCGTCCACATCAGTATCTTGGTCGTCTTCTTGTCCAGGAAACAGACGCTTTGAGGCAGTGATCAACTCTTCTTCTGCTCACAACCTATCATGGAACTTGATCAAGAATGAGAATAATGGTATCAAAATGATCTTCAATTCATCAGGAAATCAAAGCACCAAAACATATAAAGTTTCGGCATGTCTTGATCCATCGAGTCGGTATCGATTCCAGTTACGGACTAGAAATGGAAATGTTATCAATGGTCGGTACATGTTAAGTTATAAAGGTGAAGTGGTATTCAACTCAAAGTGGTTTCCGTCAAGTCAAATGGGTAGAGTCTCAAGTAATAAGTTCAAAACTGATTCAGACGGTAGTTATCAACGGTTGGGTAGTAACTCATTCGCATTCAAGACAAGTGAAACTACAGAGATTGGAGTAGAAGGAGATCTTAATCAAAGTATTGTATTTGGGGCAGCAGATAAGCTCGTTTATTATGAAAATCCATACATATCATCAACGACAGGTGAAGAAGTAGACAAAGAAGAAGAGCTCAAGACAGATAGAATGGTCGATGGTAGTCATGAAGCAACTGGGTATCTTGACTACACCGAAGTATCCAATCAACATTCTACTGGTATGCTTGGCAAGTCTGGTAAAAGTGAATCTGATAATACACTCATCTCAAGAAGTAAATCAGGCAAGGGCACAAAGTCAAACTCTATTCACTACGATGAAGTAAAAGATCCAATCTTTGGTAAAGCAAGAAAAGGCAAGTCGAGTAAAAAGTCAAAGTCAAGTAGTAGCAAAGGAAGCAAGAAGAGTAAGTTATTTGGTCAAATGGCTAATGGCACAGCCTCTCCTACAGACACACTAGATCCTAAGTCATGGAAGGGTAGTAGTAGCAGTGAGGATGGCAGTACTTATCGAGTCTATGAAGGTTAATAGATTGCATTCGATGTGATCTTAATCTTGAAGTATCCGATAAGGTGGTGTATGATATGTTCATGTAACAATAGATGTGTGCAATAATGCTATAGATAGGTCAGTAGGAGAACGAAGGAGAATGAATCCTACTCTTTAAGGTGATGGGGCAACGAGTGGTTGTTTGATATGTTTATGTAACAATAGATGTGCAGTAATGCTATAGATAGGACATTATAGAGAAAGCTGCTCATATCAATCGCTCATTACTGAGCAAGTGGGGGAGAAAGGAGAGGATAGGATAGGGAAAGAAGACGTTTCTATCGCCAAATCCACTTCCAATGTACACTCGCTCTCTCATTGTTTATATGGCGTGGCATAGTTGCCATACCCTCTTCTGCCGCATAGTAAATCTTTACTACGATGAAATCCTCATCATCTATAATATCATCCTCTATCCTAATATGCAGTTATCTATCTTTTTCAACCGCATTCACATCGGTATCCCAAAGTTGCAATAATGTTGCAATGACCACATCTTCGTCACAACCTTTAACAATCCTCTCAGCATCAAAAAGTACTAAACCATCAATAACTGAAACAGATGAATCATCTGAATATGAATACAACGAGGCTGACTTTGCAGATTATACATCCGACTATTCTGATGTAGATACTGATGATTTAATGGATATCGATTTTGAGGAATTAAATGCCTTAGAGGAACTAGAATTATATCCAGATTATAATGATATAGGTGGATATGATATTAGTCCGTTTGAGAAGCATGCACGTGAGGTATTTTTAACATATGCCGATGTTGTAAAGGAAGGTTCAAATAGTGACGAAGAGGAGAATGAGCCTTCTATTTGTATGGAAAAATTATATTCAATGTTGTTAGCCTTGGATATTGAGGCTACGGAAGAGGAGAGTAAGGCATTGTTTAAGTATTTGGATATTGATGGTGGTGGTAGCGTTACATTGGATGAGGTGAGTTGTTTAGGTATTGTCTTCATATGTTTTTGTGTACTGAAGTTGTAATCTCATTCTCAAACTTATCCCTAAATTGCATCTATACAACATTCTAGTTCTTACCATGGTATGCGGAAGCAATTGATGCATCACAACAAACTTCAATAGCTTTTGAAAACTTGGTGAAGAGTCGTAGGACGGTGCATAAGTTTGATTCCACCGAAGTTGATGATGGGGTGTTACGTCGTGCCATTGAGTGTGCTATTGCCGCTCCAAATAGGCGTGGTAATGAACCATGGCGTTTTATTAAGTTAGGTAAGGAAACAGTGGCCAAGGTTGTTGAATTAAGAGAAGAATTGAATAATAAGAATATTGGTAATAGTAAAGAGGATAATGCTAAGAGGGCTAGTTCCGGTGTTGATGGTTCGTTTGTTAGTTGGACTAAAGTTCCTCATTGGATTGGTAAGTTGTGCATATGATATGTTGGTACCCATTTATATGCCTCGTCTCACCAAAACATCACATGTCATCATATATCTACTCCTTTTAGTCGTCACTTATCCCAAGGCACCTGCCGATTCCGGGCCTGACGGTAAAATGCAACAACGAGAAGATTTCAAATCGGTGTCTTGTGCTGTACAAAATTTCATGTTATCCATGGAAAGTCCGCGTTTGTGTTGTTTTATCATATGATTTCGTGTGTTAAATTTGAAGTTTCTGTGATTTGGCACTTCATTTGAACTTAGTCTGCCTTGGTTTGATCGTCTTTGCAAGCCGTATACACTAACATAAGTTCATTATCTCTCTCTCCAACTGCATAAACTGTGAAACGCGCATCTTCCAGTGGAGTGAGGGTATTGGTACAAAGTGGACTGATGGACCAATCCAGCGTACTCCAGAATTTGCAAACATTTGCAATATCGACTTGGAGAAGGAGAAGGTGGCTGGGGTGATTTGGTATGGATTTGCCAAGGGTGGATTGAATAGGGCCAAAGCCAAGTTTCGTGCAAAGGGAGTTGAGGAAGTTTTGGATGTATTGCCTTAATGTTGTTGAGGGAGTATATATAATATATGTATAGTAGAAGAGGTGGCAAATTGCTAAAGGAGGGTAACATATACCTTAATTTAACTAACCTTAAAGCAATCATCAACTCCATTTAAGTTTCATGTCTATTGCAACTACCTGCTTCCCAAACCTAAATTCTCTACAGTTTGTACACTTGTTTTGTCATGGCTAATCGAATCAACGTTTCACAAACATTCGCTCTCTAATATCCAATGTGGTATTGACAGTGTATGAAGGAACAAAAGAATTCCTGCCGCCCTTCTTAGACGAGCTCACAGATGATGCAGCCGTGCTTAAAGTAGCACTATTAGCCGCCTTCCGTTTTGTTTTCTGAAGGATGTGAGGGCGAGAATGATGAGTTACACTCAAAATATAAACGAGGGAGATATACATGACAAGAATACTCACCTTTAAGAAATCATTCTGTTGTGAAAGTTGCAATGCTTTCGCATGTGCACCCCAATCTTGATACAACCAGTACGAAGAAGTAATATACTCGTTGGCAAGCTCAGTATCCTTATCCTGATTCAATAAGAAAGAGGCATATCTCTCTTTTGCCATTGCTTCTAAGTGAACCATACCCGCTTCAGAACAAGCATCTATTGCTTTTGAAAATGCTTTTCTACTTGGGCTCTTCATTGCAAGCATGAATAGATGAACTGGCTTTGCATTGGCAGATCCGAGCTTTGATAGCTTCTCAAAATGTGCCAAACACTGAAAGGGAGAGAGTTATGAGTGAATGCCGACTGAAGAGAAGCATACACATATCGAATTTCAAACAACTTACATCATGTCCCAACTTTTGATAAGGCTTGCAACCATCCCTTTGACTCAAAGCAAATGCGGCCAACCCTGTAAAGCTCAACCTACTATGGAGTCGAGGAGGATTAGCGTCCGTAAATGGATAGTCTTTGATCCTCTCCAACATTTGAGCCATGGCCTCTTCATCCCAAAATACAAATGCAAGTTGTAGCCGTAACGAACTAGAATCTCGGATAGCCATTTTACTAGCATGAGGATTCATTTCACCAAGAGCCTGTTCTTCATAATACGCCTCCCCTTGAAACTCGGTAGGATTGTCTCTTTTCGTCCTCAAATTAAGAGCATACTGTCTGTATATCTGGAATGAAGTAAGAAAACCCAAACTGTTGAAGGACCGACACATTTCCTCCAAGATGAGTAACTTTGACTCAACAATGGGCGACAACTCGAGCCCAGCTGCGATGTAACTATTTAGAAGGGGGGGGGGGGGGGGGGGGGGGGGGGGGGGGGTATAGGAGGTAAGGAAAGGTAAGTCTCAGAAAAGGACACATGATATGCACATCTCCTCATGCACAGATGTAAGGACACATGGCATGTAACTTACCTTTCAAAGTATGAAAGCATGCTACCTAATAATGCCTCCGTCATACCTCCAGTTAGCTTTAAATCTTTATGGACCTGAAGGAGCGGTTCGGTCGATATGTGAAAAGGCTGTATTACAGTCATTACTGTGCCATGAATCATCAATCGAGATAAAGCACTTGCATCGATATCGTTCGGGAATAATTCACAAAGAGCCAAAGACACGTTTCCTATTTCTTGAGCTGTTTTGACCTTCCCTTGCTTAGCAAGTGACGTTGCTAGAATTGCTACAACGGGAGGTAACCGTCCGTTCATTCCATTCTTCATAGCATGTTGTATTGCCTTCCAACCCAACACAGTACAATGGTTATCATGTCCACTGAAAAAGGCGTACTTTTGAATGTGTTGAATGAGGTAGAGTATAGGACAGTTATCAACTATGGAGATCTTCATTAGTTGAGAATAGGATCCTTTAAGGGCAACTTTCATTTTCATTTCTTCTTTCTTGAAACTCATCTTGCTAATGTCTTGAGGGATATCGATCCCATACATTTTCAATATCCGTAGTCCTTCTTTCAATCCTTCCGAGTAATCATGATCCTCGTCATTCTACGGAATCAAAAGTTAAATAATTGAGTTGTTAGAAGAGTAGTATAATAAGGATACTCCTCATGGTATCCTATATTAATGCATAACTCACCTTGCATACCAGCTGATGAGTATATGCACAAAGCTTATCATCTAATGACTTTGCATTACTAAAGACCTTTGCAATAGATTCCCTTGCCTCATCGTAAGATCCTGAGGTTTAGTGTATGATAGATGAATGAATGAATTTGAGAAATGAAACAAGATGGCATACGAACGATCTGGAGTCTTACCTAGAGCGTGATCAGAGACAATCACTGCATTGTACAACTCAAGGGTTTGGTTGTAATCCTTCCACGCTCCACCCGATGACTCCAAATACATGAGTGCTTTATGCAGTAGCTCATTTTGTCTTCGGACAGATCCTTTACTTCCCGCAAGTCGTGATACTTTCATGTTCAACTTGACCAAATCACCAAGAGAGATTGATCTTTCAGGTGGTAACGAGTTGAGTAGATCCACTGCAACATATATACACCATTCCATCTCAGACCGTTGTGAAGCAACATCCTGTAAGACTTGTGATATATGTAGTACCAGCCCATCTTGATCCTTCTCTGTTGCAATTTCAAGAGAAGCTTGTCGGATTCTATCATGGGCAAATATATAACACTTGCTATCAGTTGAATAAAGTAACATCCCTTCCTCGAATGCAGTCTTCAATAGATCCTTGATTGTATCCTCTTCATATGAGACATCCCCGCAACTCAATAGAGCCTTAAGAACTGATACCTCTAAGGCATTGGGGATGTAGGACATGACGATTAATAAATGTTGAACATCATCGGGTAGATCCATAATCTTGCTCTTGACCATCGTAACCACATCATCCGACATGTGATCAGCCAACTCCACCTTGGATACTACAAATCGCCATTCAAAGCACATGACATCATAGAATAATACATTCTTACGAACTAATTCCTCCAACGCTTGCATAGTAAAGAATATATTCCCCATTGTTTTCTGATATACAGCCTCGGCTAATTCCCTAACCTCCTCTTTATTGGAAGAAGTATCATCTTCATCTTCATCTCCACACTTGATTGAATCAGCAATAAATGTCGTGATAGATTCAGGTGATAGATTAAATAAATCCATTTGTTCAACTGAATTTGAATGTCGAGTTTCAATAATATTATTCATTAACTTTGTAAATGGATGATTGTCATCAACTTCATTTGATCGGTAGGCACATATGTACATGATATTTCTTTCGTGTATATGTCGTAACTTGGGAGATGATAATAACAGATCTAACATTTCAATTGAGGCGGCGTCTGCCCATTGTAAATCGTCAAGAAAAAAGATTGGTGGAGAATGTAATGTTGTACATGTAATTGATAGAAACTCTTTTGTACACTCCTTGATTGCATTCATACTTGGATTTACCGCTGTTGTTGATGATGACGAATTGGTACTAGCAGATTCCCCATTATTTAATAGTGGAGTAAGGGATGGGAATGTACTTGCCAATACTCGACTACCCTCACTATCCAATCCAATCATTTCAGATTCTTTAATACCCATTCGAATTGCTTTAAGCTGTTCATCATTCTTTACTATACTTGATACCAACTTATCAAACAGTTCAGTTATAGCCGAAAAAGGTGCTGCTGACTTTGTATTCTCGCTATACTTTCCAGAAACATACAGTACATCTGACACTGTGTTGTCTGAGGATTTATTATTACTCCGTGCTAGCCTTACAAACTCGTTAACTAATGCAGATTTCCCTATACCACTGTATCCTGATAAGAATACTACACTATTATCATCATTTGATGATGATTGTTCCTCCTCTTCTTCATCTTCTTGTATACTATCTTCAACATTACTATCGCTACTAATCAGCCCATTATATATACTAAGTAGCTTATCTAACTCTTTCTCACGGCCGTAGATTCGTTTAGGGAATTTGAGACGCCCCTTTTCTATATCATCTGATGCATCTGATCGATCATCATAGTATGCCTCGTCTGTTTGCTCGGCTATGGTACCATGACAGCCTTGTATGTCGAATTCATCTACTTTGTTGTAGGGTGGCATAGTTATTGACTCCAAGAGGTATGTATTGCAATTAATATCCTATTAGTATAAGGGTTTTTTATGCATGAAGCTATATCCAATTTGGTATCCGACAACAATACAACATACCGAGCTGCTATTAAGATGGGATAGGGGCTACTCGACGGTGCTGTAGTTTGCTATTCGCTTACTAATTTGTGACATGCAAAGCGCTACGACAGTAAGCAAGATATATCACTTAACACAGTAATTGTCATAGATAAGTGTCAATTGATACATTCAAATATTCACCGACGAAATGAAACTCGATTCAACTCATATTCATATCAAAGAACTATAACTAGATCAATATCATTTTACCGACGATATAATAGACAATAATGAAGTTGCAATCAATTACACTCACAGCAGCAGCAATCATACTAGGAATATCATCATTAGTCGTCTCGGCTGCAATAGAAGCATGTCCAACTCGATCAGCATGCAAAGCCGCTGCGGGGGAGATCGGTATCGATATCAATACTGTCTTCTATGCAGACAGGGAAGGAGTATACCCAGTCAAGGGATGTTATACAAAAACAAACTCAGCTGGTGTGAAGAAGGCATTCTGGTCACAGGGTACTATAGACGAAATGGAAACATTATTAGACGAACCATTGGAACGATTATATTGTCAAGTAGAAGTAGAGGAGGATAAACAACCACGAGTAGATTGGAAGGCATTTGATAGTAATAGTGTTGATGAGAATGAGAACGCCTATTCGAGTGATGGCTTCTTTTGGGAGCTTGACACATCAGGTTCTGATGAAGGTACTGATGGTGTACAGTTTACTACTGAGTCGGAAAGTAATAGTAATGCTGATATCAACTCGGCTGTATCAATGGCGATGCAATGCAGTCTTGGGGTAGTTGCAATGGCCATAGTTGCATCTCTTTAGAAGATACTTTTCGGTTTTTATGTTTAGAGGTATGTAATGTAAAGTAAAGTTGGGTAGCGAATAAGTATATCATAACATCTTTTTAAGCTTAATGCTATCATTTTACCCACATATCATATATCTACCATTCATCTACTCTACACAAATATCTCAACACTAATAAGAAACGTAACCATATCAAATTGACTCGTCGACTATACTTCTTCATCTACTAAAGCGCAATCGTTTCGATCACAAGACTGACCAACTTGTAATATACTTTCAGAACCAAGTACACATTGTACATTAATCCCATGCAAGTAGTTTGCTTGACATGAGTTGCCGTACACAATACCATCACACCCGCATACAGGCTCAAGTGATTGTTTACAGAATGAACTACCATATTCAGTACAAACTCCCTCCTTGTCACTCATACATGATCCAGAAGACATCTTGCAAAAGTGTGTATTCGTATCTTGACATGGATTCAATTTGGAGCATGCTACATTCATCACGTTGCTTGTTCGAGTATCCTTATTGTTGGTGTGGTAATGCCAATAAGGAAACTCTTCTTCTTCATATACTCGGGTATCCTTAATAGTACTACCATCTTCACTACTACTAATACCCTTCCAAGACTTTGCAGTACTTGATAATGCATCTGTAGTAGGAGAATGTGTACTACCATCTTTTGCCTTGCCGAATAGTTTACTCTTCTTGCTTCCCTTACTACTGGACTCTGACTTACTTGACTTGCCTTTCCGTGCTTTGCCAAAGATTGGATCTTTTACTTGATTGTAGTGAATAGAGTTTGACTTTGTACCCTTGCCTGATTTGCTTTTTCTTGAGATGAGTGTATTGCTCTTACCAGACTTACCAAGTATACCTGTAGTATTGTGAGTTGATGATACCTCTGTGTAGTCAAGATACCCAGCTGCTTCATGGCTACCATCGACCATTCTATCCGTCTTGAGCTCTTCTTCTTTGTCTACCTCTTCATCTGTCCATGATGATATGTATGGGTTTTCATAATATTCTAGTTTATCTACCAGCATGTTTTGATCCAAATCTTCCTCTTCTCCAGTAGCTTCACTTGTTGCCCTTCTCTGCCTCTGTTCACTCTGGCCATTGTTATCAATGGTATCAATGGTATTTTGCTTTGACAGTTGACGAGTACGAATATGTTGCAATAATCTACTTCTTCTAGATTCTTGATCTTCAATACTATTGACATTTCTTGTTATCTGTAGTTCTTGATTGTTATTATTATTGTTGAGTTGTGCATATGATGTGCATATAATTGTCATTGCAACAATGACGAACAGGAAGGATACCTCTGCTGATCTCATTATGATATTTTATAGTATTTAAAGTTCTATCGGTCTGGTATATTTGATGCTTATGTTTGGGAGCTTTGATATGATTGTATAGTATAATTATGGTGTCAAGCTATCTACTATCACTCCAATTGGACTCTTTGCTACGGACTAAACGGGGAAGGGATACCGTTTGCCGAAGGCAAAGACTCCATAGAAAAATCACATCGACTATCTAAACTAACTAAACTAACTAAACTAAACTAAACTTCCAAATATCTAAAAGTTCCACGTAGTAATATTTTGCCTAAATTTTGTTAGTGCACAACTACGGCAATAGGCCCTATTATAGCGACGTCTCCACCGGCGGCTATAGTAGGATTGGTGACTATTGC
>Ga0214479_100425_pt1 | contig 25012 bp, 27 predicted proteins | sample M1_20Mar14CPVII9_5_FD_165054 | JGI IMG/M metagenome (GOLD analysis project Ga0214479, IMG submission 165054) | Marine eukaryotic communities from Monterey Bay, California, United States - M1_20Mar14CPVII9sort6BwellE14 | ecosystem: Environmental > Aquatic > Marine > Unclassified | place: USA...
CAAATGTTAATTGGGGTAGTTAGAGGAGCACTATTGGGGTACTAGAAGGCTATCTAAATCGAGTTGTAACGCAAACTATTGGATATTGGATTGCAATGTGCTCGTATGAACACACAACAGCATATGCACAGGCACAGAAAATGCATATGAAATCATCACATAACATCTGTTGAAGGTTCCATTTGCTATTGTACCTTGTTGTGTCTTTAAAAGTCAGTTTCCTAATCGAATGCTTGACGGGAAGCTAGTCAAAACACATAGTGAGTTATTGGAATACCTGTGTCTGAAACATGAGAATATACGAAAGACGACTCTTCCATTCATCGAAACAAATACAGCAAAGAATGTGGTATTGTACTGTTGAAAGAGGACTTTACAACTTTAGATGACGACTAATTTTTATCTTGCTAGACTATCATAGACTCCAAGAGATAGTAGATGGACGAAAGGTCGTGAATGTGCAGTTTATTTTATGAACAACAATGCTTTCTACATCTTCATGGTGGCACATTTTCTTTTTGAGGTTCTTCATTGCAACTGGTGGCGGCATCTCCTGTAGGCTTTGCCTCTTCTCCTTCTTCTGTTGGCGCATCCATTGATAACTTCTCCATTGACAATGTACTCAATTTCGCTTGAAAGTTATTATCGGAAACAACAGTATCAGTATTATTATAATCGTCAGTTTGGATAGATATGTGCTGGCGGCCTTTTACTGGCGGTGGAGTGGAGTCTTTTCTCTTCTTTGCATCTCGAGACTTGCTTTCATCTTTACTGTGCTGTTGAGGGTGCCCTTTAACAGTCCCCTCACTCTTCTTCCTTCTCATATAATTACTCAATATATTACCCATACATGACAAGTCACCTGTATATTTATAACTACCTTCATCTTCCTGTGGATCGGCATCTAAATCAGATACATCATCATCATTTGAATCTGTGACAAGTTCTTGACCGACTAAGGCTTCTAATCCAGTCTTCTTCTTCATGGACCGGACTAAGTCTTCCCAATTAATACCGGATGGGTTGGTTAGGAAGGCGTTTAATGCTACCTTGTCTTTCTCTGGGTTGATTTCATTACCAAATTTGTCTAATTTTATTGTTTCTTCAGTCGGTTGTTGGGCATTATTTGATGGTGGTGGCGGCGTTTGCTCTGTAATAATCTCAGAAGGTCCTTGACATACTGCTCCATCCATCGGTTGACGTTCATTCGGACTTGATATATCACTGCCCTTCTTTACTATCGGAGCCCGTGTTGGTGGTGGCAATGGTAAATTACTAGCCATATTTGCATTATTATTTGAAATATACAAAGCATTCTCCCTCTGTTTAACATCCAATTTTGTTTCCAATTAGAATGACCAACAACAAACTTTTGAGTGACGTTGCTTTTGCCGGACAAGGCCAATTTCATGTATGATTCTTGCCGATGAAGGAACAGATTAGAGCGACATGAGGAGTCTTGGTTCAGTGGTCATTTTGGTTACTGGTCATTGAGACAGCTATAAATCGAGGCCACTCCATCCAATGAACCATCGAGGCCGTTTTTACTTCCAGAGTTTTGACTTGTTCAATTGTATTCCTGAGCTAGCACCTAGGTATGCAGACACAAGTATATTGTTTGTTCATAATTCTCAATCTCAGTTTTACTACAAACAAAGTCTAAATGGTCATGATCACTCTTGCCTTGATATGTAGCCTAACTTATCAACTAAAGATACTTCATGATGGCAGTCATCGTAGTATGCTACAAACATCAAACTTAGGTGTTAGGGGCGGGATGGTTGGGATTGGTCAGTCAATCTCTGATTCTGATACTGATGATTCTTCTGATGCCCACAAGAGCCTCCGCCGAGTGATTGCTTCCACACATCAAGTATTAGCGGTGGGTCCGGCAAAAGCTGCCGGCACATCAATGTATTATTTTCCCTCAAGGTGTAACAATGGAACCCCTTTGCCTCCTGAGGAAATGGGAAAGTTTCTTCGTCGCGCTTCTAGGGAGAGTAGTCTGACAAAATACTATGAAATGCCTAGTGTTGTTTCGTCTCACATCCATAGCCAAACATTAGTTGATATAATCAAGGATGCACCAAGAGATATATTGCTGCTCTACAGTCATCGCCAAGAGACTTCTCGTCTACAATCAGCAGTGAAGCAAGTACTAACTCGCGATTGCGGATCGGCAAAAGATAGCGGTGATGATGCCTTAAAGCGTGAGGGAAATTCATGTTACGTAAGTGAAGAAGATCTTCTCGAAATAATCAAGTCAGGAAAAGCTGAAATTGGTCAAAGCACTAACAGTCTATTGACATGTGAAGTATACGAAGCAATAGAAGACTATGCTCCGACTATGGCTTTCATTGATTACCAGAAGGCTAACGAAGTTCAAGAATTAATTTCTGAAAAGTATTGCCCTAGTAAGAGTGGCAACCCTTTTGTAAAAAACGTTGCCAATGAAAAAGATATGCAGGTGCATGTTAGGTCCAATGCAACCAGTGCAGCAGATGTTACTTTGGATCATTGGTTGGCAACCAAATCAAGTATGCTTGAGTTTGCCTTGCAGCTAAATAAAGATGCTACATGCGTTTCGAAGACGAGAATCATGGAGAATCAACTATACCTGAACAATGGTATTTTATTTGCTCCTCATACTAAGCTGTATAAAGAAATGGATGAAGCATGAGTAGTATTGATGAGGTGTAGCGTGTATGATGATATACGCTCTGTGGATCAGGGTGGTAGTAATTGAGAAGGAGTGGGCCTGTATAATATAAATGTGGTTGATGTTCAGACGTATACAGCTCTTGCTGAGTGTATCGAGGCCACTCCATCCAATGAACCATCGAGGCCTCCTCTCACAACACGGATAAACTCACAAGCCACTTCAGTTTATGCACATGCCATTCTTTCGATTGAATAATGAAGTGTCTTATATAACTTACTTCTAATACCAACAATTGTCTTTCTACTGAACCCTAGTTTACGCCCCACTCTCATTTGAACACTTCCTTCTGAATACAGCGATTAATACGATCGACTAAGTCACTCTTCTTCCCACCCATGCGTTCACCTTGACCCTTGAGGAATTCCTTGAGCTTATCGTTCTTCAAATCAGCAATCTCATTATTCTTGTACATGTCAATCCATTCTTCACTGATCGGCTCTTTCTCAAACTTTGGCTTCGAAGCAGCAGGTGCCTTCCTCTTCACACCAGCCTTTTGGATAGGCAAATCATCGGGAGGTAGACTAGTCTTGAAATCTTCAATCTCTTCACTAGCATTGTCAAGCATCATCTGTACATCTTGCTTTGCCTCGTCTTCCGGCTTGAGTAGCGGCTTGCTTAGTGATACCGACTCCAAGTAGCCAAAGAAGTGTTGTAGGAAGGGATTTGTAGGGAGAGCATCCACAACATTATCAGCATGAAGGGTAGCCTTTGAGATCAAGGCCTTTGCGGCATCTACTGATTTACGGTCAGCAAATCCAATATCAGTCTTGGGCACTTCCCTCAAATCTTCTTTGAATGGAAGCTGCATAATGAAGAAACTGCCAGACTCGTCATTCCTTGGAACTAATGCTACCAGTTTTGATGATGCAGTTTTTCGCAAGAGCAGTTCACCGACAGCAAACACTCCCTTCTTAATCATTGATCGTTTGAGATTGTAAAGTGCCTTGCCTGAACCTTGAACTCTTGCATCGTTGGAAAGTGCAAGGATAGTCCTTGACATCAAATTCGTAGTAGGGAGGAACTTCAATGGACGAAAACCGTGAATAACCATTCCTGTATCATCGAGGGAGTTGCTTACCTCCTTCATGGTTGCAATATTCGCCGGTTGAAGTGATACTCTACCACAAAAGTCTGCAAAGTGATGAAGATCCTCTTTCCTAACTTCTTCACCAGTCTCTGTAACAATCCTTTTTGTTCTCCTCTTTGTTTCCCTGTTCTTCTCCTGATGAACTTGAACCTTCTGTGGCTTACTTCTTACTTGCACTGCAGGATAAAGATCTAGCATGATACCAGGACTATCCTCTCGCTCTTTCCATCCGGGTAGATGTAAGGGAATGCTTGCATACCTTCTCCTCTTCTTTGCACCCATCTCAAATCGATCAGCTATGACATTCGCGTCCACAGCTCCAGTCTCTTCGTCTTTTAAATCAAAGTCATCCACACGCTTGTAGGGTGCTGTTAGATCATTATAAAAGATGTCTTGATTGAAATCATCACCAACGCCACCTTCTTCTTCATTAGACGACGCTTTCTTGGGAAGGGGCATGACGTGAATAGAAATGTTTGCCTCCTTAAAATCATTCTTGATCTGATTAGTGAATCTTGGCTTCATATCAGGATGACAGGGGTCGTCTTGATTAGTAAATATCCAAACAGCTTTGGAGTCTGGTAGTTCTTTACTCGAAGTAGTGGGATTTCTAACACATCTTTAGATTTTTAAGCATGAATAGAGAGGTGCAGAAGTATGTGTTTAGATTTGGATTGGAGAATGATAGTCATTAAACATACACTCATTTAAAAAAGAAACAAACTTACTTGGCATTGTCAAATACCTTTGATGCAGCAAGTAAACCACGAAATAGAGTACAATCGTTATCATCCTCCTCATCATCATCATCTTCACCCATCTTTCCTTCCTTCTTTGCAGGCATTGAGAATTCTTTTTCTAAATCCCTTTGCTTCTGATTAGGTTGGTCAGGCGGTAAGCACTTCTTCATGGTAAGTACCGAATCAATACCCGGAGGTGCCAATTCAATCAATTCATATGTTGGTGGAAGTTCTTCTACCTCATCACTCTCATCTCCGCTACTAGCAGCATTACTTTTTGGAGTTGACGATCGTTTGTTCCGCATTGCTCTGTTTGGATCACATCCGTATAGTAGCTGTATTTAGTTAATTGATGATAAACATTGTGATATTAAAATGTGTTCATATCAGCATATCATAAATACTTAAATCAATGTACGAAGTCATACGCCAATACCTACTTACCACACCCACACCATCCCTTTTACCACCTTTAGTTTCAGCAATATCCTTTATCTTTGTCCTTAGAAACTGACTCGCCGCCGTAACTGCCACATCCATGGGTGAAACAAGATTAGACTCCTCACCATCCTCTGATAAACAGGGTACATACTTTTCAAACATTGTATGATTACAATCAAATAGTAGTAATAAATGTTCTGCACCATAATTAGCTTCTGAGGAGTTGTTATTGTTTTCATCTGAATCTCCTCCTCCTTCACCACCATCACCGAATAAATCATCATCGTCTACCGCCCATGCAGGCTATGTGTATATCATATATATTTGTATGTAATATATGAGTATAAAACAAACCAATCAACGGTATAATGTGATGGTAGGAGCAAGCAATTATGAGAATAGGAATGAAAAAAATGAACAATGATAATATGTTATTTGATATCTCCATATATACGCCAACGACAAACGATATGAATATTAATAAACTCACCTCTTCATAACCAAAGGCATCCATACTCTTCTCTAATCAATCAATACAAAGCTCGCTCTCATTTACTATATATAATGTGATGGTATGAGGCAACAGTTGTGTTATGTTATGAGAACAGCAACAATGAAAAAATGAATGATATAAGATTATCTCCATTACGCTACGGCCACCGACAAAATTTGATGCCCAATATAAATAACACATAATAAACTCACCTCTTCGTAACCAAAGGCATCCTATCTCTTATCAAATCAATACGAGACGACTCTCGATTTCAGATCAGTAAGTAATCAGTTTTCATTTAAGAAACTCTGTTATTGGATACCATTTTCAGATGATTTCAAATTTCATCACATTTTATGTCCATCCAATATCTTACCTTCAAGATGGCGGCCATCCTAGTACCAATACTCCTACTAACATCAGTTGATTCATTCGTTACACCATCCCTTAATACTGCTTCATCAGTGGGTATCAACTCATGGCAATCTCAACCACTAGTTTCTCCTCTACACGCCGATCAATCTGGAAGTGCTGCTGAAGAACAAGAAGATGATGGGTCTACAGAAGAAACAGCAGAAGATCATCTTCTAGCATCTGAAGAAGAATCGGATATATTAAACTCACCTGCATTCTTAAAACGCAAGGTAGAAGTGTTACAGTCTGATATCGGTGCGTTGGAGAAGGAGATTGAGGAGGCTAATACTGTTTATTTAGCTGGGAAGGAGGAATGGGGGTCTAAATTTGATATGTTGGTTAAGGAGGTGAGTTTGTATGTGTCTTAAATGGTGTTATTGCCATGTTGTTGATTTTGTTTTGTACTTTTTTTTGCTCATCACATCATTGTTAACTGTTAAATACGTACACATAATATGAACAATCATATGAATACTTATTATATGCACACTCCCACACATATACATCATAATATGTCAAACAAATAATAGTCACAAGGAATGCAAGAACGTTTATCCAAACAAGGAGCTCAGGGAGATGAAGCGGCCACAGTCGAAGTTGCAACAAAGATCTTAAATGTACTAGACAATTATGACCGTGCCTTCCAATCCATCGAGGCAACAACAAACGAAGAAGTTGAAATTGTTGATGAATACAAAAACACATATGATATGATATTATCGGCCTTTACTGAATTAAATGTTACTAAAATTGAAACTGTCGGTGCTGAGTTTGATTTTGAAGTACATCAGGGTATGATGACAATGGCAAGTGATGAATATGAGGAGGGTTATGTTTGTCAGGAATTTGCACCTGGTTGGAGGTGCGGTGAGACTTTGGTTAGACCTGCAATGGTTGCTGTGGCTGATTAATAGGTTGTGTTTATTGTGCGGGGGATAAAGGTATGATTAAGGGAGAAGTTTTGATATTCGTACTGTTCAATGAATTTTAGTTGGATAGAGACAAGCGTTATCTAAGCATTTAGATTTAATTTCCATTCATTTGGAATCCACTTAAAGTTCGCTTTGAGACGATCCTTTGTTATTGCTAGTTTTTGTAGGAAGAGATGACAGTGGGGATCCCTTCTTTAGTGGAGCACCAGGAGAAGCAGTCTGGCGGTTTACTGTTGATCGGAACTCGACAACTTTTGGGTTTTGACTCACTTCATCAATCAATTGTTTGTACCCATCATGTAACTCAACAAAAGAAAGTGCTGGTCTTGAATATGCCCAATAATGTACGCCTTCAAGAGCAGATATAACCAATAAGCAGAAGATTATAATCTTTCCAAGCAATCCAACGATATCGACAGAGGGCTCAGACTTCTTGATTCTATCGCTTGGCGTATCAGTCTTAGCTTTCACTTCAGCAACTGGTTCCTCATTCTCGACAATCTCCTCCGCTTTCTCTTCGGTAGCAGCACTCCTCTTACCAAGTCTCACTTCATTTTCAACATTCTCAGCTTCCATTACAATATTAGGAATATCTTTTTCAATCAACCTATCTAAACTATCTATCAATGCTTTATCAGTCTGAGGAAACACGCTAAAATCGGGAAAGTTCTTCAAATACTTGGCAAACTCTTGTGAGTTTGGCATATCACCCTTGGATAGATCAAACTCAACTCTCACATTGTCCATAATTACTTCCAGGTCTTTCAATATTTGATCACGAGACTTTTGCTTTCCAAAGAATCTCGGCGTCATCTTAGATAGTGTACCGAGGATACAAACATGAACCTTTACCAATCTGATTCTATTGACCATTTGATTCACCTTCCTCTCCGCAGCACATCTGGGTAGGTCGACAAGTTCTCTCACAAGCAACTTTTCATCTTTTGTAAACATTCGCTCAAAGTCATCATTTACGAGTTGTCCATTCCAATAACTTCCTGTGTACACTCGTACCACCTCTGGACTATCAAATATCTTACCCATGCTCCACATTAATGAGCCATATACTCGTACCAGTTGCTCACGTGTGACACAATCTGCTTTATTGAGTACACATCGAATCTTATCAGAGTTGTGTAGACTGATAGTATCAATTACCGACTTGAACTCATCACTAATATCTAGTTTGTGTGCATCAAAGAGTAGTAGGATAAGATCAGACCTATCTGCAAACCATTTGGCAACTTGTCCAAAGTCATATGTACGGTTAATACGCTGCTTCTCTCCCGAAAGCACACCCGGGGTATCAATAAAGGTCAGTCTTTTGAGTAATGGTGAACTAGACGACGACCCAACAAAGTGATTCAAGAATGCCGATCCAAATTGCGAGAGAGATGAGAATGGCAGTTTAGGAGTCACAGTCAATGTGTTCCCTTTCATGAGTCGGCCGGATACACGAATATCATCCGTGACGGTATCAGCAGCAGTTGAATCATTATCATTCCTCTTTTTGTGAAATCCAGAAGTGTTTGTCAAATCATTACTACTATTACTTTTCTTATCTGCTCCATCATGGAATAAGGCCATGAATTTGTCGGTTGTCGGTTCCGGGCCGATATGCATGCCAGGAAAGTCTTCACCAAGTAAATGATTTAAAAATGTAGTCTGGTGTATGAAATACAGGTCAGTTTTGATACTTACGAGATAAGACACAAGATATGCACAAAAACATACACAAGATATGCACACATAAACCACACATAACACAAGCACTCACTTTACCAGTAGAATACTGACCAATCAACAATACCATAGGCGTGGCATCAAATTCACTATCCTTAATCTCTCCATCAGTTGGTAGACAGAAATTAAAGTGTAAATGATATGACTTCTCGGCGTCGACAACATGGCCTTTGTATAGTTCTTTTAATTGTTTGACAATAAATTGAGATGATGCATCGTCGGCTGCAGTCATTTCCTCATCATCTTGTGATAATGTAGGTTGCAAATCATGATCACCGTGTTGGGAGTGTCCAAGATGGGAAACATCATCTCCGCTATTTGTTTCTTCGTTGCTGACAACATTTTTTACCACACCTCTGCCACCTTCCGCAGATGAATTTGTTGCCGATGATGCTGTTGATTGCATTGACATATCTGGTATATCTTCTTCGATTGGTACCGGCATACTATTGGTTACTGAACCAGCTATCAAAGTAAGCGGCGATTTTGCTGTTATGCAAAGTAGGGCTCAGGGAGGGAGGGTGGGAAAGAAAAAAAAGAACAAGGACGAGCAAGTCCACCAAACTATTGATCGGGTAGATTGGCAGGGTCTTACTGCAATGCAATGCTCAAGGTCAAAAAACTCACGTTTACGTGAGGGCTCAATGTTTGTATCTTGACGGTTGGTTCGCCAACCTTCTTGGATACTCTTGACTGGGTTACTCTTCTTTGCTCTGCCAACTTCACTTGGGCGTTCGAGTAGGCATAGCCTAGGTAGAATAACTCGAGTCTCGAGGTGTCCTTGTAACAAGATAAAGCTCAGTTATTTGTAGATTATCTGAGCCTAAATAACGTAAAGTAATAAAAGCCAAAAAAAGGGGGAGATACACCGATGGTGTGTATATCTCTCCATCCGATATAATTCATCATTGGGGGGGAATTCACCATTACCTGTCTCCTACTCATGTATAGCACATGTGAGCTCGAGAGTGGTTTATTCAATTTCAACCTTGAATTCTCCACAGGGCAACCAGAACATCAAGAGAGCATTAACTGACACCAATGTGCAGAGACAAGCAATTCAGCTAGCGAATCAGACACACAGGCTGGAAAGCCAGTAAGGGATCATTGATGTGGCCGCATCTGGGATCTTCAACCACTTCGAGTGTTCAGAAATCAGTCCAAAACTTATCCCCCCTCCAATACCCTCGATAATACCATACCTAGCCCTTCTCATATTATCGGAAGTGCCTACCCATCCCCGGCAGATTTGACCAAATCTACCTCCTATCACAAGGCATATGAGTAGAGCCAGGTAGTCGGCATTAATAGACAAGCCTCAGAGTAGTGGTGCCTCATGTTGAACCGAGGTCTCCGAGTCTTGGCATGTTCCACAGTCCTCCACCGATTCATCTCTTCTTGGGCTTCTTTGTGTAGGTTAGCCCGCTTAGCTCGTGTAAGAGATGACTTGCGAGGAGTGCGGTTGAGTGAATAATGTGTATCCACATCGATATCCTCAGGGATAAGATCAGTTGTGTCTTGTACCACTTTTTTTTTTTTAACAAGATAAAGCTCAGTTATTTACGATCTCTCCCCTTGGGTGTACTACCAAGGGAGAATAGCCTCGCTCCCCTCACCAGACCACAAAATAAATGCCACTTTATACTGCATTCTGGAAAGAGAGGGCTCATTGCATTGAATTATTGTTAACATCTTGACTAGGCAATCTCATTATTAGAGGGGGTCGCCCGTGGAATCGATACAAATAAATATTTAGAAGCTGTACACAACTTGTGCTCGATAATTGCAACACCAAGCTACACATACTACGACTCTCCATATACCTCCATCAGTTATTATTACAGTGTAAACAACTTGTGTAAACACTTTGATCAACTACAGTTTATAAATAATACCAAAGAACATACAGACAAACACAATGGCACGAGGAAATCAACGAGAGATAGCTAGAGAGAAGAATCTTAAGAAACAGGCAGCCAAGTCGGGTGGCAGTCAACGAGAGGGAAGTGTTCACGACCGTAATAGTAGTGATAAGGATGCATTACTAGCAAAAGTGGCAGCTAAGAAGGCAGCTAAAGAAGCTGCAGAGGCTGCTGGTCCTGCTCAACAAGTAGTTAAACCCAAAAAGAAGAAGAAGGAAGCGGAAGGGTTAGATGATTTACTTAGCGCAGGATTATCGGGAAATAAAAAGAAAGGAGGGAAGAAGTAAGTGATGAATACTTAATAGTCATATGCATTGGTTGCAAGATAGATGCTAAGGAATGAATGGAATTAAATGAGAGGGTAACATCGGTATTTTAAAGCTAAATGCAGTTCATTTGAACAGAGATGTTAACTAGACACAAGTAATATACTGATATATATGCATAATACAATCAATATTGCAATCACACAATATCACAACAGCACTCGGATTGCTTAGTTTAGTAATCACCATCATCTTCTCCACATACTTCTCCAAAGCACATTACAGGGCATCCTTCCTCTTCCTCCTCATTTTCCTTCTTCTCTTCAATATATGCTTCCCTTTTCTTCTCCTCGTTCTCCCAACTAGTTCGATGTCTAATGTACCAAGACAATCGCTCTTCACTTACATCATGACCTCCTTCTTCCTTTTCATATAATTCCTTTACCATTGCGATTGCTTTCTCACATTCCTCCATTGTAAATGCTCCAATGATTGCATCTCGTATTTCCGAATGTGCTTGCAAATCGGCATGTAAAAATCTATGCAAATGTGCTCTGATACATTTATATCCACTACCCTGACCGCCATCATTCGGCATGTACTGTTTACATAATTCCAAATAATCTTCAGCCATTTGCAATCGTGATGGACCAGTTCGTTTGTAGTTTGTAGATTCAACATTTGTTTCAGTAAAGGGCATTGGTGGATATTCCAATATCGCCTCTGATGACATTATGCCGTCTGCACCGGTTACCTGTAAACATTCTCGAACATCATCCATGTTGGAGATACTACCATTGGCTATAACTGGCACTCGATGACCAACAAGGTCAACTACTTGTCGAATATGTTCCCAATTCGCTGCACCTGTCTTTCGTTGACGTTCCTCTCTTGTTCGGCCGTGGATTGTTAACATTGCAGCGCCTGCATCAACCAATCTTTTATACAATTTCAATGAATCTTCAATACCACTGGGTAATACACGCAACTTGACAGTCACAGGACAACTCAAATTAGCAGTCAAATGCTTAACAATGTTAACAATCCGGTCACCACCCTCTTCTTCCATCAAGTATGCACCGTATCTACCCCGTTTGGCAATTTGCTGTGGACATCCACAGTTAATATCAACTGCATCTACTTGATGTTCCACTACCTTCATTGCCTTTAATAGTATATCCTTATCATGTCCACAGAATTGTGCGATTAATGGTCTATCCTCGGGCGGCATGCCTAGATTCTCTTTCCAGAATTTACGTCGATATCCTGGCTTTTCTGTAAACATCTTTGCATGTATCATGGGCGTGAAGCATAGATTTGTATTGTATCGTCTTGTTAGTAGTCGGTATGGCAGATCTGATGCATCAACCATTGGTGCTGATACTAATGCAGTAGTTTTTAGATTTGGTGGCATATTTGGATGATTATGTTCATACTTTTCAAGTAGATTGCGTAGCCAATCTCTTTCAAACTTGCAAGTGTTGTTACATTCTGAAGTTGTCATGATTCTTGTACATATACTTCTTCCGCCGCTTTTGTATGATATCTATAATATTATATTCTTGATAAATGATTTATTTGTTTGGTATCCTAAATGGTAACAGCAATCCTATGAAAACCTACTTCTCCGTCAGCCCTCAAAATGAACAACCAATGTAATAATGCAATTATATGTTTGTTATGTTATTATATCCACAACCTCTCTACCACATTCGAGAGTTGTTCTTTGTTTTATTAAAACAATAAATGTGTGGTTTTGAGATGTGGTATCTTTCACCAACTCACACTCTCATAAAGACTGCATCATAAATCATCCGATATAATCAGGCCAATAGTGGTCAAAAGGGCGATATGAATGCGCTGAGGTATACATCAAAGGCACTCAATAGATTAATTTTTATATCGCTCTTTCGATTGGCGGCACTTTTATGATATCAATCTAGATATTTAGTTCGTCAGAGGGCTGAAAGTATAAGAAGAGACAACAGGAGTTGCTTCTTCCAACTACAATACATAATATCATACCATTATATAAAATGGTAGCACCAAAGGAAGAGGCATCTACAACATGGGTAGATCGAATGCATATGGTACCTCTGAATAATAGTCAGTCACCTACGACGAGCAAAGTAGTAGATACATCATCAACAACAAACAAAGAATGTGAATTTAACATTATTTCTTTCAACATATTAGCCGAGGGATATCTCACGCCACGGTCACATCCGGGCTTACCGGAAAGTTATGCCAATGTTGCTTTTGATACCAATAAACGTCGAAAGTTGTTGTTGGATACATTAGAACGATTCTGTTGCAAATCTGATAACAAGATGGATATAATTGCATTGCAGGAATTAGACCTACTAAATGACGACGATGGAATCTTACCCGCATTTGAACAATGGGGATATAAAGTAGTTAGAACAAACAGCAAACAAAGAAAAGATTGTTGTGCAATTGCATTCGACAAGAGCAAATTCACATTAAAAAAGCATGAGATAATACAGTTTGACGATCTGGCCACATTGGAAAACATTGATGGTAACTTCTATTGTATTGATAACAATACAAACAACAAACAAGAGGATATCACAACATCAAACAAACGATCCAACCAATCAAAACAGCAACAGCAACAACCAGAACTAACCGGAATGGTACGATCATTCCTCCGACGGAATTGTGCAGTCCTTGCCCATCTCAAATGTAAAGAAACGAATCAATCACTCATTGTAACATCGGTGCACTTATATTGGAATCCAAGTCATGAATATGTCAAGATGTGTCAAGCAAAGTATCTTCTTGACAGAGTGGCCGCGTTTGCAACATCAACAGAAGAGCAGACTAAAGACAACACAACACAACAAAGGATACCCACTTGCATCTGTGGTGATATGAATTCAAAGCCAGGGAGTATTGTACATCAATTATTTGTCAAATCACATGTTGATGCACGAACTGTGGCACCATGGCGTTACTTTTGGGATAAAGACAATGAAGTGATGTATACCGAAGATGATGACGAGCAGAAGAAACTAGAAGAAAAAGATACCGGTAGTGATATATCAGATTTATACAATCGTCTTCATAAGAAGAAGTCGAAAGTGGGTGGATATATGATGAATGGTTTCGATGCAGAATTTACCATGTACTGTGGTGTTATAGATAATACATGCAATAATGTACAGCAGAGCACGGAGAGTAAGAGCGATGTTGTACAACAGAGCACAGAAAATAACAGTGACATAGAAAGTGGAATATCCTTGGATGTATCCAAGGGCATATCTAACATCAAGATTGAAGAAAACGGAACACCTGACAAAACAAGTGATGATATAATTGGCAACTTTGATGATCTGAAAGCGAACCTCGAAAGGCGGAGATTACAGAATCATAAAACGCCACAAGATTATGATCATTCAACAACCCAACCAATGTCAGTCAAGTATGTACTTGACTACACATTGAATCGATTTACAAGATGGCTAAGAATCCTTGGTGTTGATGCCACTCTAGAAACATTGGAAGAAGAAAAGGAAAGGACAAGTGGTGGAAGAATAGCTTTATTTGATAACTGCAAAGAAGAACAACGAACACTCATCACAACATCAAAGAATCTTCTTTTAAGGAAAGACTGCCCTCCTGGAGCGTACTTGATTGATCCCAAATCTACTTCTCATTTAGAGAAAGCTCTAACTCTTCTTCTTAGAACTCATGGTGTTGAGTTATCACCACGCACCTTCCTTACTCGTTGTGTTGTATGCAATGGACACATCAAACGGTTGTACTCAGATGAAGAAAAGGTAGCTGTATTTGTAGAACAAGGTGGTCCTAGACGTTCAATAGAAGCAGTGAAAGAGAACACAGAGGTCTTTCGATGCGACACTTGTGGCCAGGGATATTGGTGGGATGATGCACCATCTAGTTCAGGCTCACGGGTCTTCAGTCAAGCTACAAAGCTATTTCGACTTTGTCTACAAGCTGGTGTTGGTCTGAAGGATGAAGATGTAAGTGATGAAAAGAAGAGAAAGGCTGCAATGGGAGCTTTTTCTTTTGTTGATGTTGCAAAAGAGAGACAGAATGAGGATTCTATATTGAATAACAACAATGAGCTTGTAGTGGTTGAGTGGCTAAGAGAGAAACAGCTTAACAATCCTTTCATCTTGAGAAGCGCATATGCAAAAATAGGAGCCGTCAATGGAGAAAGTCTACCATTTACCAATGTAACAAAGGAGTTTGTTGGTGGATTGGACTACATCTTCTTTGAGCCTTCAAACTTTGAACAAGTGTGCAAGCTTAATGTACCAACATCATTCAGACAAATGAATTCCAGTGGAGCGAATCAAGGACATTTGATCCCTTCAGATATCTGGCCGAGTGATCACATTGCAGTTGGAGCTCGTTTGAGACTGAGAAACAATGAGAGTGGCAACAAGAAGACAGTCCCTGCCAACTCGTCATCTACTGATACCAATAATGCTACCAGTAAAACATCCTTGCCTCCAACTCATGACCCAAAATGTGGATGTGGTTGTGTACCTAATATACTTTCTCTCTTTGAAATGGCGGAATTAAGGAAGAAGAGACGAGAGGAGTTGAAAGCGGCCAAGGAAAAAGCAAAGCAGAAGAAAGCAGCCTTAATGCAATCTTACTAACTGCCTGTAAAGATAACATCCTTTTGCACAAACATATGACGATTCTTTACACTTACTCACTAGATATAAGATTATATACATGGTCTACCCTATAAGGTAGATAGTTTTGCTCAGCAAGTAAACCTCCTACAATTCATCCTCGACTTCCTGGTCAGTACACTTCTACATGCCACTGACCATTCTTCTTCAACTCAGCCAGTCTGTCCTTCCAAACCACACCATTTTGTTGTGCCACTTCTTCCATGGTATCCAAAATTGATGGCATCATACCCTTCAATCCACAAAAGTAAACAACTGCACCAGCATCCAATCGATCAAAGAATTCCTTCCCATTCTGAGCAATAACATGTTGAACATAAAGCTTCCCGCCATCAATTGTATTTGTCATTTCACGAGAGATGGCATAATCAATCTTCAACTGTCCAGGATTTGCATTGCGCTGCATACAATCAAATTCTTCCTTGTATAGTAATCCACCACTCACGGGTACTCCCAGTACCAACCAAGCACTTCCTCCAAACATATGCCGAGCTAATGTATTCTCCATGAACAATCGATGTAAGAAACCTCTGAAGGGAGCAATACCCGTACCAGTTGCAATCATGATGATATCTTTCGTGGGATCTTTGGGAAGTAACATAGTTTTGCCTACAGGGCCGGCGACACTAATCTCATCTCCTGGTTGGACATTACATAAGAAGTTGGAACAAACACCCGCCTTTGATGGATCAACTACACCAGTAATCGGGTCGAAATACTCGGCACGACGAACACATAAGCTAATAGTGTTACCATCTAGTATATCTCCATATCGTGTTGATGCAATGGAGTACAAACGAGGTTTATTCTTTCTACCAGATTTCTCATCCACGCCTGGCGGAATAACACTTAGAGATTGTCCTTTTAGGAAGGAGAGATAGAGATTGCAAATGATATGGGGTTAGTAGGTATGTTCTCTCTGAAATCATAACATATCTCATAAATATATCTTACCTTCGACATAATGGAAGCCATCGGGTAATTTCATTATCACATGTTCAATATCACCCGGAGCATCATCAGTAATGAGCTTGGTACGTCCCAATACAGTGGCAGTAACAGGTGCCTGTGGCTTGGCAAAGTTTAATGGCAAATCACCATTAGAATCTAAATGTTCTAAGAAGTGTTGAGCATCTTTAACTTCTGCACCAGTGGGAGGCAAATCAATAATAGTTTGTGGCGGAGCCAATGTAAATGATGAACCACTTGATATACGATCCATTAAATCATTAGTTCCTTGGAGTTTACCCTGTTCATTGGGATCGTATAGACAGAAATCACCTGGTGTTTTGACTGATACTCCTGCTCCGGCCTTTTTGATCTTTTCTTTGTTTATACTAAATGCATTGACTGTAGAGGTTGAAGAAAGTGATATAACTACTGCAATTGCAGCACTACTAATATAGAAGAGTCTCATAGTTTAATTGGTATTATATAATGTTTGTGATGTTTATGTTGTGATGCATTGAAATTCATTGGAATCTGGAATTACAGATGGCAGGATACCAAGGATACCTCAAAGAGCAGAGGATAAGAGCCTAAGATAAGCAATTGCTGCTTTCTCCTGCCGTCTACAACATTGCAAGAGCGCTCTTTCTCTCAGTTTCTACTCATTCATATATCTGCTTAATTATATTGTATTATAGTGTTATAAAAGGCAGATGATGAAGAATTAAGTAAAAGGGTATCCTCTCACAACAGATAGATGTGATTTGGGGATAGAAGACGACCAGCATTTACTTTTCCATATGTATCTAGAATTCAGTGAACTTATCAGAATACTTGCAAAGGAAGCAGTGTGGGCCGGGGTCAGTTGTGAGATTGTATCTAGGTGGAAGTGAAAAGTGCGGAAGGATACCTCTGTTGAAAAAACAACTTATGCTTTGAGTCAAAGTGTCTAATACCCATGCAATATCTTATAAACAGCTATTGTTTCAAAGCATTGAAGTGTATATATTATACAAGTACCAGTCAAGAAGAGAGCGATCAGGAAAGTCACCCCAATTGTAAACTACTGCTGCCATGCCAAAGATACCAGGTACATGACTCAAAGTGTCACAACGGGCTAGTGTATCTTTCCCCTACCCTATGCTATTATGCTTGAGTGAGAAGAAGCGTGAACAACATGATGGGGATATGATTTTCATGTGAAGAAGAGAGCTTGGTTATAGATAACACATACCATTGAATAGAACAATAATAATCATGGGTTTGACGAGCACCAATAGAAAGATATGTGATGATCCTTGGCGTGTGTCATTAAGCCGACGAGCATCTACTCTTCATCATTTATCCCACATCAATAAAAGTAGCAATAATAATAACAATAACTATCATAATCGATTTGATGGTAGAACGCTCATCCAATCAACTAAAGAATATTATGCACAGAGGAATCATGATACAATACGAGAGGAACCTCCCGGTGATACATATGCAGATTTCCTTGTATTCTTATCGATATCAGCAGAAGTTGATACCATACCGACAGAAATCGTCATACATAAGGAAGATGATGTTGATGATGTGACTAGAAGAAGAACGTCTCTGTCATGCCAATCTTCAACAATAGACACGGATTGGAATATGAACACTAGATTACCAACCGGTTATGTTTGGATATGAGAGTTAAGAATAAGTGAAGATAAACAGCTAGATGATAAACCAAGTACATACTATCGATTAAGATAAGATTCTCTTGCTCCATCCAGATATCATCTATTCGGCCATTCCACTCCGGGCATAACTCCCTCTTTGAAATCTTTCATTCTCTTTAGGGATCTGTTGTTGAGGAGATGTAGATGATTCAGGTGTGTTAGTAGTCTCTACAGGAGGAGAAGGTGTAGATTCAGCCTGCGGCTTACCAAAACTAGCGCCTCCTTGAATTCTGTCCATTATACTTGCTGGCTCTGCAGTTTTAGGCGATGCAGCACTGAATGAAGCACCACTCTTCACCCGGTTCATGAGATCATTTGTCCCTTGTAACTTTCCATCAACATTTGGATCGTAGATTTGAAGATCACCCTCTGCAAATGCTGTAATTCCTTGTCCTGCCTTCTTAATTCGATCTTTATCTTCGACAGACATTGACATTTTTGGTGGAGGTTCTAGAATGTGACTTGGTGTAGACCTGGCAATGCTAAGTTCCTCTTCATCCATATCAGCATTAATGCTAGCAAAAAGTGGAGTACTCAAGTAACGTTCGCCCGTGTCGGGCAACATTGCCACTAGTACACTTCCTTCAGGTGCCTTCTTCGCTGTCTCAATGGCCGCCCACATCGTGGCTCCTCCGCTAATCCCAGTGAGTATTCCTTGTGTTCGAGCAAGTGTTTGTGACATACCGACGGCTGCTCCATCGGGAATCTCCACCATCTCATCCTGCAGTCCGAGACCGGTTTCAAGCACATATGGTATGAAATCGGGAGTCCAGCCTTGCACGGGATGAGCAGAAAATGCTGGATGACTATCTGCTGGACTACCATCAGCATTACGTTTAGTACCAATTCCAGAACCCACGAGATTGGCCGCACTAGGTTCAGCTAAGATGATTTTAGTACCAGGAATCTTCTCTTTGATGTATTTGGCTGTGCCGTGGAAGGTTCCGCCTGTACCATAACCCGTTACCCAATAGTCGAGCTTTCCATTCAAATCGTTGTAAATCTCTGGCCCCTGTTGTTAAAGAAGAAATACATGATTGATTAGTATAACTCCTGTAACCATAACCATATCATATTATATCAACAGATATATTATCATAATCTACTCACAGTAGTCTCATAATGAAATTTCCAATTGGCATCCGTCTCAAATTGATGACATAGGAACCAACCATGCTTCTCGGCTAATTCTTTAGCTTTCTCAACCATTCCAGTTCCTTTTCCTGCTTTTGGTGTGACAATAACTTTGGCACCAAGCATTCTCATGAGTTTACGACGCTCGACACTAAATGGTTCAGCCATTGTAATAACACAGGGATATCCTCTTTGTGCACACATCATTGCAATAGCTGCCAATATCACAATGTGAGTATAAATACTAATAAAACAAATACAAAGTCACCATATTGACGTACCAATACCAGTATTACCGGAAGTTGCCTCAACTAATGTTTGTCCGGGTTTTAAACTCCCATCTTTCTCAGCTGCTTCAATAATTGCTAATGCTAGCCGATCTTTTACACTTGATAATGGATTGAAGTATTCACATTTTGCGTATATTGTTCTACCAGGTGGACATAGTGCATCAGATATCTTAACCAGTGGTGTATTACCAACCGCTATTGTTTGAGTAGGTATTGCATGCAAATTATTACAAAGATATCATTAGTCATTTTTAAGTTTGATATGATGCATCAAGAGTATAAAACAAAAGATACAATACAAGATATCATCGAGTATGATATATACTACAGGTGAACATCATGACATAAACTTACCCTCGCTTATATTTTCAAGGGGACTACCATATCCAGAACCTCTTGCATTAACATTCAAAGATGTTAACTGATGGTTTGATGTTGTTACTTGATGGCTTAACTTTGATGTTGGTGAAATAAAAGCTGATGTGATACTACTTCCATTGGAAATAGCCACGGCACCGAGTAATGATATAAACTTCATTATTAATAATATATTACTGCAAACCGAGTTTGTTTAGCCTTGACGAGTTCAGCAATGAATGTACCTAAGCCTCAAAATGTGTACTTTTCAGATTTTGGAGTTCACAGGACCACCGACCGTTGAAGATGAGAGGCACTGGTTACAAGTATTGTTTGCTTCTGCGCTTCTATGTATAATTGGTGGAAGATACAATAACCATACTCAATAGTTTACGGTATATCAATGTGTTATCTTACCAAGGATACAAAATAGGTAGACAGTAGGCAGGAATCTGTATACAGTACACATATATATGAAACATCCATCTATTACCGATTAAAACTCAAGTATATTCTACTCCTTCTTTTATGAAGAGGGAAGACAACCAAAGAAGTGATATATTTCATCCTTCATATCCAATGCTGCTACCTCATACTGACAATAACTGCAATGAACCGAATAATACAACTCGCCATTCTCTTGCTTAGTTGTTGTGTTTGTTTGCTGTTCCGAAGAGGTATCATGTGGGATTTTATTTGGACTTTCACTATCACCATCTTGCATTGCTGTATCATTCTCTAACCCTGAAGCGCCCCCAGACGAAGCAGCTAATTTAAGTTCACCAACTTGCTCATCATAAACAATCTTTTTATTCCAATCTACACCAATGTTCATAACGAACATTGCTCTAAACTGCCCGGCATACTTCTCATGCTGCTGGCAGTCCATGCAAACAATATTGAAACATCGTGGACAGGATAGTATTGCATCCGAAGTACGTGGTTTAAGTAGAAGTGCTTGTTGTAGTTGTGGGTTGGAAGATGGATCTTGTAGTTTGTTGTCGTTTGCTGATGTACTATCCTCTTCACTATGATCTTTCTTGTCATCTTCCATCTGCATATCTTGTTCTCCTGATGCTCTCATCTTCTTTGCAATAGGCACATCACTTGTATCATTATCTGTTTGCTTCTCTGTATTTTCTAATGTAGTATCATCACCTACTTCCTTTTGTTTCCTTTGTAAATATACCGTCTTCTCTTGACCACTTCGTAAATTTTTATATACCCATGCCTCATCTTCATCATCTAAATTATTATCATACAAATCACCTGGTCCAGCAGCATCCTCCTTCATCAACTCTGCATCTGAATCATCATCGTCATCTTCTTCATTAATCTTATTCATTTGCAAATTATGATTTCGTGTATGTCGAGTTGATAACCAATTATCAATATCTCCTTCATCTCCCGATGACATTATACTATGTGATGCATCAGTTTCTGATACTATCGTGGCAGCGTCCATTGCTAGTTGATCTACTGGAATAATATCTTCTTCGTCCATCATCTTATTGTAGTTTAGTTCGTATTATATACCTATGTATATTATATTCTACTATTAGTATGTAGAGTTATGTTGTGTGGTATCTTTCAATATTGTTGGCCCTTAAAATACTATACGCCAATGAAAAGGTTTATTAAGAGAAGACTGCAATGGTAGTAATATGATCAAATATATACCTATGGTAATTACATTCTGGTTGTGGAAATGTGCACACATAGGATACCAAGAAAGTATTTCTCCCATACGAGAAAGACAGCGGTATCTTCAGCGATAACTTGGATAACTTTCATGCCGACTTAGTGGCGGCAATGTGCGTTGAGACGAGCACTGAACATGCTTATAAATAGACTGACCTGACTAACGATTATAACAACAATAGGGTAACTGCTGTATCGACCATACACAGTTTAATACCCGGCTTAATTACAGCCAATACGACTACTTACTCCAATTAATTATCTATCTACGATCTACGCGATTTGGCGCTGTTTATCAGACCCACGTATCTACGACGAACAACAACTGAATTGACCATCCATTGCAATAAAATAATGGCTCCTTTCAACCCTTTTGAAATCAAGACATCATTAGATGCTATCTTTGCGGCTGCGGCACAACCGATTAAACCGCATGATGACGGATCTGAGATCATCGAATCCGACGACGATGAGAGCTTATTCTCCAGTGACGATGAGGAAGACGATCTTCCCACCGATGTTGTGATTAGCAATACTGAACTTGCCGCCGACGATGCTGCCGACGATGCTACTAGAGTTAGTATTATGACTGAGGCTGAACCTATTCGGCTTATCCGTGGTGGTAACGATGACGAAGGTGCCGGAGGTAATCCTCCCCCCGATCAAGCCGGTGGTGATAACCTCAACGCTGCTGGTGGAGCCGGCGGTGGCGGAGGCGCTGGTGGAGCTGGTGGTGGCGGAGCCGCTGGTGGTTGGCCCATTGACTTCCCTCCTGGTAGCGTTGAACGTGTTGCTGCACAACTATGGATCGATGGTTGGTCTTACATTACCCAGGATGTGGCCGTTGCTTTGGTCCGTGAAGGTTTGGTATTTGACAAGGAGATGCGCTGCCTCAACGCTGCAGCTATTGATGGCATCATCCGCAATCTCAACCGGACTTATAACCTCACCGTTGGCCACAAGTTGAAGACTGATTTGAACCGATTATGTTTCACCATGATGGTATATTACATGTGCCAAGCTGACCGCTTCACTGTCACGCACAATCCTGATATGACTATGCCATATGATGCTTTGATAACCACGTACTACAGCAAGGATAGTAGGCCTACGTATGCGCCAGGTGTCACCAAGGTACCCATGTTTACTGACAAGAGGGGTCAGAAGTCTGCCCGCCGTATCCTCAAGGACATTACTCTTCTTCTTGATCAATTGTATTGTGAGGCCGAGGGTGGTGCCCGGATTCCCTTATCTTTGGTGGTGCGTGACTGCCTTATCCCTGAGACTTTAGCCGCTGGACGACATGGACCCTCTACTGCAAGGGTGCACGACGAGATTAGGGACCGTTTCCCAGCTTATAACCGTGCCGTGATTGACCCAAATGCTAACGAGTTCAAGGATAAGACAGAAATTGAGTTGGCTTCGATGATTGATGAAGTCAACTTTATTCAAGCCGACCGTATCGTTTATTCTATCCTTCTGGAGAGCTTCGGTGATTCTGCCTTTTGGCACCAGATTGAGGGTGCCTGTGAAGATGGCAGGAGTGGACGGCTTGCTTACTTGTTACTCATGAAGGCGGCAATGGGGAAGGAGTACTTTACCCGTGAAAAGGATGAGATCAACAAGCACTTGACTAACAATAACTTCCGTGGTACGTTGTCGAACTACTCCATTGACACCCACAATAGCCGTCAAATGGCCCTGATCCATCGCATGCGCCTCTTGCAGAAGGAATCTGATGGCAAGGTATCGTGTATGACTGACTCTGAGGAGGTTGATGTCTTCCTTAAGAGTATTACTTGCCCTGCCTTGAAGACTACGAAGCAGATTATTATGTCTGATTCTGCCAAGAGAATGAGTGTCGAGGCTTGCATGGAAGATGTGGCGGATGCTGTACGTACTCTTGGCCGCGAGGCTGAGGCTTCTAGTCGTTCTAGCGCCCAACGTCAGATCCAGATGATCCGTGGTGGCGGTGGTCAGCCCCGTGGAGAAGGCCGTGACCGTGTGGTTACCTGGGATGAAGCTGCCGTTGCCTCACAGATGGCGGACTTGAAGCGCCGCTACTTTAATCCTGAACACAAGGGATTTGTCCCCAGCAAGGTATACAAGTCCCTCGATGCCAACGGGCTCCAGGCCGTCTACCGCTTAAGGAAGGCAGCCGGTACCTCGAAGAATGAATCCAAGATGGAACGTACCCTCAAGGAAATGAGGGCTACAATTGATGAGCAGAAACGTGAGATTGCTGCTATGAAGAAACGACAGGATGATGCCATGGACACTGATGAGAATGATGACTCTCGTGGCAACCCTACTGGTGGAGGGCGTAACCCTCGCAACAGGAAATGATATGGGCCGTCGGCCACACTATGTACAGTTGATGTTGATAGTGTTGGTGCGGCCAATTTGACGGAACGGTCTCTTGCTAGTTTGAGAACTGTTCGTGTGAATTTGACCCCCAGCATGGTTTCTAGAGTCAGTCACTCTAGTGTAAATATAAATGAAACAAGTTTAGAACTTGATTCCCATGCTGACACGTGTGTTGTAGGCCAATGTTGCCTCATCATCAATGATTTTGATCGCCCCGTTACAGTTTATGGCTATGACCGAGCCTTGGGTGCCAAAACTTATCGTACTGTCTCGGCAGTCCTTGAATATATTGATCCTGTGACTGGTCAACACTATCATTTAGTGATTCACCAGGCCATTGAAATACCTCATTTGGACCACCATTTATTATGTCCCATGCAATGTGAGGTTAATGACGTGACCGTGAACCACAGACCAAAGTATCTGTGTAAGAATCCTACTGATATGGACCATGCAATCATATCCAAGAGTGTTCAATACTCCGAAGACCCGTACTTGACTGATATTATTGACCCTGCTGGACCGACAGAGAAGCTGATCTTACCTCTCTGCCTCCAGGGCGTGACCTCCTTCTTGCCTGTATCTGAACCTTCAAGAGAAGAATGGGACTCCCATAAATACCCGCGGATTGACTTGACAAGTCATGATTTGACCTGGGACCCTCAGAATACATCATTTCAAGAGCAAGAGGCGGCCATGACCGATGCAGGAGGTACAGTTATATCAAGGGAGCGTGATTCAGGCCCCGCTATCATCAATTCTGTTTACACAATCAACTCTGTTACTCTCTCTTCTACTGCATCAATTCCACTTGCTGATTTTACTACCGATGACAACCTTGCCACCGCGCTCTTAAGCAAGGTGCAAGTTTCAGCTTCACATACTAGTGGAACAGTGGGCTCTAGCCGAGGCAAAGCGGTGGACGCATCGACTCTTGCTCAACGTTGGAAAATACCACTTGACTTGGCTAAGAAGACAGTCCAAGCTACGACCCAACGTTCTGTTCGCCAGAACCCTGACAGGAAACATGAAGTTCGCTTCCCAACCAATGA
>Ga0214479_100428_pt1 | contig 24998 bp, 16 predicted proteins | sample M1_20Mar14CPVII9_5_FD_165054 | JGI IMG/M metagenome (GOLD analysis project Ga0214479, IMG submission 165054) | Marine eukaryotic communities from Monterey Bay, California, United States - M1_20Mar14CPVII9sort6BwellE14 | ecosystem: Environmental > Aquatic > Marine > Unclassified | place: USA...
AATAATGTTGATGGACACTCATTTGTACGCTGCTCATGCATGAAATGGAAAAAACTAGGTAATGTTTGTAGATGTTTTGCTCGTGTTGTAGACAATGGTAGTGTGACAGAAAATGAGATGGTTAGTCCTGGTATGGTTGATGTTCGACATTGGAAGATGTATGCAGCCCACTATGGAGAACAAGATGATAGCGGAAACTTTACAGATATGGCTCAAAGTTTGTTTAAAGCCCAAGCTTTATGTGTCAAGAATGAGGATAATGGCATTCCTATTAGTAATACATTGCGAGATAAGATTGTTGGCTCAGATATGGTTGAATATCCTATACTTGGTCCGAACACTACTCAAGAGGATTACAAGGAGATGTGCAAAGTACGAGAACTAAAATGTTGTACATTTGTGAAATTAATGAATCTTCGTATATTGGAGAAGTCATTGGAAGATTCAGATGAAGATGATGAGTTAATATTGAAGCAACTGCAAGGACGTCCAATGGTGCATGAGAGACAAGCAATGACTGCAACTACAAAAATGTATCAAGATAGTATTACAAACTCTGACAAAGTGGTAAAAAGTAATGATGATAAGAGCTTCAGGGCAAACTGTGTATCGATGATTGATAATGTTGACAAATGTCCAGTAGGCACTAATGAGCAAAAGGAAGAATTTAGGAAGAGCATTGCAGAAGCTCATAAGAAATACTTTGAAAAAGTGAAACCCAAGATGATGGAAAAAGATGAGGAGGAGAAAAAACGGAGAGGAGATAATAGTGATCGTCACCGTCTTGAAGTAGTTGGAGTTGGTGGTGACGGTCGAGCAGCAAAGAAAACTCGGAATAGAGGAGTAGTGTACTTTCGTAGCAATAAGAAGTAGTGATGCACAATGCAAAAGAACAACAATGTATCATAATGCATCAACAAACAATAATAAAAAGTAAGGTATAATGTTGTTAGTGTCATATACAAATAAATTAAACATTAAAATCCTTATTAATACCACAATAGTTCAATTACTTACCTGACTTTTTAATAACATTACGTTGATCAAGGGGATAAAACAACAGATGAGATCCTTTGCTGCCTTTATTAGTTGATCTTAATTTCATCTTAGCTTCATCACCAAGTAGTTGCAATCCAGGAGATACTGATTTGTCATTATATTTAACGGCAAGGGCTACTTCTTTGTACTGTGATGCACCCAGTTCTTTAACTGTCTTACGATCAAGTCTCTCTTCATCTAAATCAATTTCAGTTGTCTTTGCTTTTGCCTTTGTTTTTGCCTGATCTTTACCCTTCCCTGACTTCTTAGATTTTGTTGGTGATGGTTTGCTCCTCTTAGCTCCCCTACCAGGAGGAGCCCTACCAGTAGGTGGATGTTTACGTGCTGCTTTAGTAGATAGTTGCTTCCTTGGTTTTGTAGTGTTACCGGCCTTAGGCTTTGTTGGTTTCTGGTTGGGAGCTGACTTCTTTGCCATATCTCTAGTGACAGTGGGCATGATAATATACTATTTAGTAAATATAGGATGGAGTATTATTATTGCAATTGTTATATTTTATTCGATGATAGTAGGTCGAAGTGTTGCATTGCAATGGGTGTTTGACGTTCGAGCAATCCCACAAAAAGAGCAAGAGAAAAGGAGAGTGACACACATGCGTTTGTTGAAGGATCTTTCTGGTATCCAACTTGAAGTGAAAATGGCCCGTAGCGAAAATGGTGCTGTAAATGTGCCCACAATTAATTTGGACGGCTACTACGCATATCATATATTGTAGAGAAAACGACACGGCTAAGTAATATCCAAAGATTGGTTGTTGGCAGTTATCTTCTTACCAATTTGAGATTACCGCTATAATAATACGACACATAATAATAAAACATATTTGAAAGTTGGAGATATATTATACTATAATATAATTTATATTATATAATATCATATCAATAATGTCAACAAACACATCACAAGATAATGCTGCCACAAAGGCCGCACTCAAATCATTCCAAGAACAATATAAGATTGCTCGAACTAACAAAAAGAAGTCGACTAATAATGCCGGATCAGTAGTATCAACATTACGGTCTCAGTTACCACTGCAACCATCTAATTTTCACCTCTTCGTTAGGGCTGGACTGCCCTTCCTATTATTTAGTGTTGGTGCGTCATTAGTATTAAAGAGTGCAGTAGAAGGGAAGAATATAGAAAGAGACAAGTCAAAAGGATTAATAACGAAATCTGAAAGACAGGCTAGACTTGATTCAGAACGTGATCAAATGGTGGAGAAATTGAATAAGAGAATACAAACAGTAGACTTTGACAATACAAAACGCATTGAAAGACCAGAGGAGATACTCGAGAGAAGGAAGAAAGAGAGAGAAGACAGAAATAGATGGTATAAACGTACATGGAGATGGGTAACATGGCAATCCTAGTATATTGTAAGTTATAAACTGTAGTATTGCAAATAGGATACTAAATCTCTTCTAAAAACATGGTACAATTATCACATTATATAAGCACATCTCTAAATATACACATTTATCTTCCAAGTCAACAAATACTCAATGAGAGTTTGGATCATGGAAGTGGAATTTGGAAGCACCCAATAACGGCATTACTGTATCAAAGAGACCAAATTGCCCAGCAGTGAGTGTACCAATCATAACACAACGAGGTAAGAGACCAACAGTACACAAGTTGACGAAACCAACTTCCCTTGCAATATTCATCATACGTGTCATCATTGGTCCATCTCCACCAGCACCGGCCTTGTTAATCTTAGAAAGTAATGTATCTGCTGGGTGTGAAATGATAGCAGCGGCAACTCCTGCAATAACACCCGATCCTAAAGATATAGCAAGGTTGGTAGAAGAACTAAGTTCAGAGGGAGTCTTTCCCATGGAAGCGTATGCTGCATCAGCTGTCTCCCCTTGCACAGCAAATTTAGCCATTGTATACGGAACCTGCTTGAAAAACATGGGGAATAAACCAGCATAGAATCCTCCAATACCATCTGCCTTTAACATTTTCCCAAAGCCATCTGCTAGACCGTCACAGAAGTTAGGGTCAGATACAGAACGGATACGCACGGCCTCCAAAGGACAAAGGAAGATATCAGCAATAGTTTCAGCAGCCGCAGAAGAACCTAAATATATCGCCGTCTTGTTATTCCAAGCCTTTTCTTCTCCCACAGCATTCAATGCCTGAATCTTGAAATATTCTACACCACCAAACTTAATCCAACCTTGAACAAAGTATCCAGATGCAGTGGCACCTAATCCGGTTGTTAATGCAATAGCACCTTCCTCGGCAACTACTTGACGCATACCCCCGATTAATCCTGAATTGTATTTAACAGGGTCTAGTTGAACACGAGTTTTAACAACATCTACTGGACATAGAGCTCCATGTGTTATCGAGCAACATATACCTCCAGAAGCTGCGCTTGCAAGATAGTATTTGAAATCATACTTTTGTTCGGCCGGTGAAGGGGCTAGAAGAACTGATCCTGGAGTAGATGATGAGGGCATAGTGATAGTTTAGAGTATATTTATTATATTATTGCAATAGTTGAGGCTTGCGCTACAGCTCTATAAGGGGGAGAAAAAAGATTTTCCATGAGACATATTTTTTGTAACGCGTGTCGAGTCGTCATTGCTCAAACTTAATCACACTGACGACAACTCTACTCTACTCTTTGTATTTGCTATATCTATTCACATATACAGTATCAGTACTGTCCCGATTTATGTATATGATTGATTGATCACATATTTCAAAATAGAAGATACCCCACAAAAAAGATACGTGTATTATTGCGAGTACATAGTATAAACATATACGTATCTTAACCTGATTAGAATCTATTTTGTACCTTAGCTACAACCAGTTATCAGTCGTCATTATATATAGACCACTTTCTTACTCATATAGGTATCACATAACATGACACATCGGCATGTGTATGTTTTGCAACTCATACTTATTAACTATTTTGTATCAATTGAAACTCCAACTCATCTCTTTCTGATTCTGTCATTGCCAACTTTAATCTAGTCTCGACTAAACTCTGTTCAGCTACAGATAATGCATTCATTGTTGTATGGGATGCATGTGATGTTGCATTTGTTGGTGATATAAGATTATTAGTAGTTCCTCCACCGACTATCATATTGTTATTACTGTGCAATACATTTTTGCTCACTTCTTCTAATCCAGTTAGTATGACATCTGTATTCACTTCCAAGCTATTTATTTCAAGATCTTTATTCTCATGCCTTTGAGATGTTTCATCATGTCTATCATCCCAAGTTTTATTGCTACTCTTTGATATCACATTTTGATGTTTGGGCATACTACTACTGTTTTTTTCTTGACAAGATGTATCGTCTATTATTGAAGATTGTGAGTTTGATATACTTGTTTTGGTATTATGCCTTTTATCTCTGCTTTGCTCGTGTATTCCAATAATACCTCTACCATCTGTATGATTACTACATCTGCTATCTCTACTACCATTTCTAACATAGTCAGATAATTGTGGAGGGTTTGACTCTAACAAAGTTTGCTGTAAACTACCAACTGCAATACGGAATGAATTCCAGTGAGCTTCTTCTTTCGTAAGCATGCTTTATAAATTATGATATTGGTGACGATATAATAGCTCTTGTGATATAATCAACTCTTTATCAACACTTTATGTCATCTATTTGATTTGCAAGCGGGACGGTAAACGTTTTGACAATATGCTTACATTTGGAATGATGGAAAAGAGATTATATGTATCGTATTGCGCCATCTCATGATGAAGAAGTACCAGTTAGAATAGTATTCTAAATGTCACTTTTCATTTTATCAATTTTACTTTTTACAATATCACCAACCAACCATATCTTCTTTTATTATTATCACTGATCAAACTCTTTAGGTATTGTTAATGCAGGCAAAGTAGCTGAGTAAATTAATATTAATGGAGAGGTACTAATAACAATGGCCTTAGGAACAACCACCGCCGCCGCTGCTAATAGCAGTAGTAACGATATTAGAATATCCGACCTTCCACTTCATTTATTTGAAAAGTTGCTATCAAGTCCTCGATCTACAGCAAACCCTACCATTGATGCATCATCATTGCGACAGCAGATTATTGCAAAGTTACAAACAAATAATACTTCAGACGACGGAGCTACAACTGTTAGAGAATTACTAAGACTTGCACCAACAACATTACTTTCCAAAGTTGACCCTTGTTTGACATACAAAGAGGTTAACATATTATTATCTCGTATACATTGTGAATGCTCAGCACAATCAATCTCTGCATTGGGTATTATCCAAAGATTGAATCAATCTACATGTCAAAAAATACCAACGGGTTTAACAACATTAGATGAATGTTTACAAGGAGGTGTGCCAATTGGTTCTATTACAGAAGTAGTTGGTAGAGCAGGTGTAGGCAAGACACACCTTTCACAGCAACTTACCCTCTTAGCAGGGACCAAGTACAATGGCGGATGTATATTTATTGATGCAGAGAAGAAATTGAATCTAAACCGTTTACAAGATATATCCTATGAGAGGTCTCTGGCGGAACAAAGTAGTTCTGGACAACAGCAGCAGCAACAGCAGCAACAGCAACATGCAAATGATATTACACAACAAATGCTTCAAAATGTTACTGTGCGAGAAGTGCTTACTACTAGTGAGTTATTGGAACATCTGGATCAGTTGGAAGAGGAAATTATTGGAAGGAATTCAACTGCAAAAGAGCAGCAGTCAACAAACGATAATATATCATCTTGTAGAAGGTTGCCCGTTCGTCTGATCGTTATCGATAGTATTGCAGCACCTATCAAACGAGACTTTGATATGATGGGAAGTTCTTCAACCAACATTGCAGCTCAGAGAAATACTGCAATCTTTCAAATTGCAAAGAAGTTGAAACAATTGGCGTATGATTATCAACTAGCTGTAGTGGTAGTTAATCAAGTAGGGTCGGTTAGTAGTATGTCAGCTAGGTTGGATTCAGGTCGAGGCAATGATGGAGAGTTCTCGGCTTCGCTTGGAACCGCATGGCAGCATTGTGTTACTACTCGGATTGTATTAGAACACGATGATGATCAACATCGATTGCAACAAAATCAGCAGCACCAGTACAGTGGTAGTAGTACTGCTCATAATCTACCAGTTCATACAGCTTCAGCTCGTACCGCAATGCTCACAAAGAGTCTCGTCTCAAAGAGGATACATCTTCCCTTTGAGGTAACAACACAGGGATTGTTTGAAGTCGAAGTACCATCTGCATGATGTTGGATCTCAGAACAAAACAGTATCATCAACCACAAGAGTCAGATTCATATATTGAGTGTTTTATATAAGGATCATTTAACATTGATTATTCATTATCGGGAAGTTTAGACGCAAGGGACATGCTTCAGAATGGCACTAGTGCATCGAGCATGCATATAACGAACAAGAGATGAATCAACTACCTGAGATTGAACAATCATTCCATCTTCTATTGTGTAAATCAACTCAGTAACTCGGTTTCCTTGTACACCCAGTCGTTTGTTTTCCGATTTGAACTTTAGATCGATCCTATTGAGACCAATTCTCTTCAGGTGGATTAGATGTATCATTATTCCTTTCTTGACATACCTCTTATGTGTATCCTTTACTACGTCTCGACGAGTGCTCAATTTCTGGGTAAAATTCTTTTGGTGTACCATCAAATAAGGCAAAATATGCCCGAAGTGTAGCTTCACACGATTCTATTAGATACGTTTCTCCAAACGCATTCGCTGCTGGTTGTAGTTGCTTTTCGAAAGTCATCTTCTTAGTTGTGTTTTGTTATCTCCTTCTTCCTATTAAACTCTTCTTCTAATTATGAGCTTTGACCATGCATCATTCAGCTTGACCTTCTTGGCAAACAACCACAAAGACGAGAGATCAAGACACGACTTCATGAATACCTCATAGAAACTTTAGACCTAAGTGTGTTAGAGCAAGACTATCAAATGGTGCTGGTCGAGTGACATTATACTTCTTGAGCTCATAACCCAGCACCTTCCTGCAAACGATTGTTTGACAAAAAGTTGTCTCTGTTCTATAAAAGTGTGGTCTGTGCTGACAAATATGAGGAAGGTATAGTACTATCAATTGACAGGATAAGCATAATTGATATTTTAGTACAATTCAATTGCAATAAGGATACCAATAAACAGCTTCAACAAAAGTAATACAACTCCTAACGAACGAACACATACTATTACAATATACATACAATATTATAATATATTCAGGAAACATGCAGCACATCATACATTATATAATTATCATCCTATTATCTGCATTATTAGCCTTGCAAGTTGAAGGACTGATATCTCCGGCAGCAACTATAGCAGTTCACAATGTACGACATGATAATAATATACCAACATACAGTGTCCGCCATCAAACGTATGGTAGAAATAATGGATATTATAACAAAAACATATTGAAATCATCAGCTGCTTCATCTATGGATATTACTCGTCCTTCAAGTTCAACAAAACCACATCAACACTCATTGAACAAGATACAATCAAAGATAGTGCAAACATTAATGATATCCTATATTGCATCAATGTGTATAGCATTACCATTAACTTTATCCCCAATCTACATACTTTATAGAGCAAAACTAATTGATAGAATTAGAAAGGAAAAGTGGAGTCTTAAAGTTGCACAATTTACAAGTCGATGGTTAATGCGTATCTTCCCATTTGCATCAAAACGTGTGATAGTTGATACTGATGACGACCAATTGAAGAATCCAGAGCCAACTATATGGGTCTGTAATCACATTTCATTACTGGATTTGTTCTTCATGTTGGCCTTGGATAATAAAATGAGGGGAAAGAATCGTAGACCTATCAAGATATTATATTGGAAAGGTTTAGAATCAAATCCCATCACATGTTTGTTATGCAAAATGTGTGGCTTTATCCCTGTTGACATGGCTGACAACGGTAATGGGAATGACAATGAATATGATATGAAATCCTTTAAACAGATGCTCAAAAGTACAAAGACAGCTATGGATGAGGGATTTGATATCGGGATACTGCCGGAAGGTCAACCAAATCCAACACCCGAACAAGGAATGATGCCAGTATTTTCAGGCGCCTATACTCTAGCAAAAATGGCCCGACGACCAATTAAAATGCTTTCACTATTTGGTCTGAACAAGATGTGGGACCCCGATGGCTCAATGCCATGTACATCTCGTGATATGGCTGTTCGAGTGTACCCCAATGGAAGAGTTTACAAAGATGCTGATGAGTTTAGTACTACATTTTCCACCGTAAGTGGAAACTTTGGCGCTCACGGTTCGGATATGCCAGAACAAGAATTGAACATGTGGTTAGATGGAACCATGTGGGAGACTGAACTCAGTAGAAAGGCGTCTAATAGGTTGGATCTTGAGAATGTCGAAACAGAAAACACAACGCCCACATCACCATCAACCCCCAAAGTATAAAATATACACGCAAAATAATGTAGAGGTAGCACTTAATCTTAATAGCCTCTATTATTCCATATTCCTGCACTTTTACTTCTTCTTGGATGCTGTCGTATTGTGCATAAAGACTACAATATCTCCCTCTTGCATGACATAACTCTTTCCCTCTTGTCTGTACTTGCCAGCCTCTTTACACTTTGCCATACTTGCCTCACCTTTATGAAGTGCTTTGAAATCATCAAAATTGGCAACCTCAGCTTTAATGAACCCTCTTTCAAAGTCTGAGTGAATGACTCCAGCCGCCTGCGGTGCAAGCGTTCCCTTCATAATCGTCCAGGCCCTAACTTCCTTTGGTCCGGCAGTGTAGAATGATTGCAGACATAATGACTGTCTACCACTACGAATGATACGCGGTACAACCGATTTAACAGCAAACCCAGGTCCTGATAGTCCCATTGATTTCACTTCCTCCTCACATTCTTGGATGAAGGCTTTCTCCAGGTCTTTGTCACCCCCCAAGTCCATCAGCTCTTGCTCAAACTCACAACTCATGGGAATAATCTGTCCTCCACCATGCTCATCAACCCATGTTTGAATCTTTGGTAGCCACTTATTACCCTTTCTTAAGAAGTTTCTCTTTGACATGTTGACAATGTAGATTTGTGGTTTGGTAGTGACTATTGTATGTTGGGGGGTATGTGAAGGTTATTTGTGAGTGATGAAAATGGATCTATACAAATATAACTCAACGACTACTCGTTGTAAACTCACTCAATCCAAATTCACGAATAACATCTACTTCGCCCATTGTAAAGTCCTCACAAGTTTGAACGGGGGTATTTGCTTCGATTAATTTCATACATTTGTCATATGCCGATTGGAATACATCCGAAAGTTTTGGATCCTCCTTTCTTGCCATACCCTTTTCCTTACGAATCCTATCCTTCTCCTTTTCAATAACGGTTGACATAGTCTGTTTATCTTTCAAACATAATTCTGATTGGATAGTCTCAAGATCACGAATAGCATCAACAGAGTCATCAACATGAACAATATCATCACTCTCAAATGCACGAACCAAATGAAAGATGCCATCTACAGCAGCAATATGCGAGAGGAATGCATTCCCTAATCCAGCACCTTCAGAAGCTCCTCTAATTAGACCTGCAATGTCTACAATCTTTAATACCGCTGGTACTACACTAGGTGGCTTGTAAGTATTTGCCAAGTACTTAAACTTTTGATCTGGAACAATTGCCTGTACCATGTTAGGGTCAATCGTACAGAATGGCTGTATTCAGTATTCATTATTATATTATTTTGAAAAGTGCATATGATATGCACATAATTTGTATTGCAAAGAAGTGTGAGTGTGTATCGTGTATACAATTCATACCAAACTTTACACTGATCGATTATAGACTTCATACATAATACAGCACACTTACATAGTTGGCAGCTTCAGCATGCGATGCACCCGCTAGTAGATTTGTAAGCGTAGATTTTCCTACATTTGGAAGTCCAACAAAGCCCATTCTTAAATCATTCTTAACACGTCCAAAGCGAGCCGCTCGCATAAACTTGTCATCGGCACCGCTATCGGCATCCTTCTTCTTATTCTTTGGCGGCATATTAAAGGATTTAGGATCAATAGGATAGTTAATAAAGACTAGTCAACACTATGTATGTTACCCACTCAAAACTCGTCATTTATTGCCCACTAATTAGAGGTCAAACGACGGACAGACCATGTGTAGAGGACTTGTTTGTAGGCTTGTGGGTTTAGTGCGCATTTTCAGAGGCTACCGTGCGCGCGGCGCACGTGCGCCGCACATATGGGTACAAATACGGGTAATTATACCCAAATATGCCCATATTTCCCTATTTATACCCTATATTCGGGTACTTTATGGCCTCGAAGATCCTGCTAAATGTGCGCGCGCGCACATGCGCACTAAACCCACAAGCCTACTTGTTTGACTGAGTGTTTGAGAGAGAAGCTAACTAAATCTGCTGTATGTCTTTACATACCACAGAAGAGGATCCACATATTACTGTCATTATACATTCCTATTCCTACTTTACTTTCTACACTCATTTGATGGATGAACATTTCTATCTAAGGTATCCATGATTTATGGCTCTAAACATAACTGTTTTGATCAAGCCCTTGCACCGATCTCACAGTTAAGAATGTTTGTCTTACAAACTCGTTGTGTCTCAAGACTAAAGGAAGGCGTGGATGATCCTCAGCTGCCACCTTTCCACCATACTCACCCTTCTTCTCCAAACTTTCAAGCTCACCGAGAAAGGTTTCTATATGTTCTGATAGCTTTTGCATCGTTTGTGGCGTATACATTTCATGTATTGCTTGCTTTGTTGCATAATCAGCTTGCATATGTGCTTGGTAGAACTTTTGCTGTACTGACGTATCCATCTCGCCCAATGCCATGTATAATAATATATCATACACCTCTTCTGATACTTCACCTGTATCCTTATAAAAAAGCATTCGATTGTGTGCATAGCCAATATCTTTCATCTCTTGACTTACATGTGACGGTAAGATCTTACAAAACGTAGCTGGAGATGTTTCATCTAAGAACCCATAACGTGCTAGAAGAAAGGAAGGATTCGTAGCGTCGCCATATGACATCCTCAGAGGCGAGTTGGCAGGTACATCTTTTGTTGTTTGTACATAACAGTTACCTGCTTCATCATACGTCGACCAGATTTCGTTTTCCGTTCCATGATTAAAGTAATCTCCCATTGGAACAATGTTGAGAGACCCATCATTTGCATTGAATGCTCTTGTATATACTATTTGGAATACCCACTTCCACAGTTCTGCATCGCCTTTAACTTCATTACTTATGAATTGTACTGGTCGTTTGATACTAAGATTGTTAAGCCGTGCTCTCTCTTCTTTACATAAAGATGCCACCAATGGCGGTATGCATGTATAGCAGAAGAGTGTCATACTTGCTCCATTCGCAAAGTAGCGAGGCAAAGAGTTAAAATACAAATAGTAAGGACTGTTCTCTCCTTTATCCAATTCTGATAGTATCTTGAGCATGAGATAGTAATGCCGTATCTCACTTTCATACCCGGCATCTCTTAGCAGTTGTTCCGCTTCTGGTATTCTTCCAAACTCTTCCATTGCTTTTGTAGAACTTAATATCATTTCATTTGGTATATAAAGCACATCTGAGCCCGCTGGCATGTCTTGTGTGGTGTAGGCCGATACATCCAGGAAACCATCAATATCTTCACCAACTAATTGAAACCCATCTGCTCGTTGTATACCATTATATAATGCCCATTCTTCAAATGATTGAATATCTCTTGGTGCTTCTTCTTCAATATTGATTGTCGAGTAGTGGAGGAGTGAAGTTTGTTGTGGCTGTATAGTTGTTGCTTGATATCTATTATAATTTGAAGTTGATGTAAATGCAGATACAAAACAATTATATAATGATGGTATTGCAACTAGCATAATGTATATACCGCCTAATCGATGATAATGATGACGTTTCATGCAAGAAAAAATATTCAATGATAGTATTGCAATAATTGTGAAAATACTACCGATCACCTTTTGCCAATTCATACTAGCATATGATGTTATATAAATAGATGATATACGAAGCAATCACTGTTGCATAGCTGTCAAACCGCCATCAATAAAGCCACTCTTCATTCCGAGGTTGCTCATCACGCATCATCATCATCATCGATCACTATCAAGGATACCGACATCAACCAGTTTATGATATATCATCTACCCTACTGTCCTCATCACTATGGAGTGAGGATTATGCGCAGCTGTATCGATTGCTACATTATATATACATATCACTTCAGTTTTAATGGGCTAAAATTGAATATGGTTTAGATTGGTGGTGGTCGATGATGACACTTTGGGTTGGGCATTTGGGCGATGATTCGAAGAAGTTGGGCGATTCTTTATATCAATCTCTTAGCCTGCTATTCTATTGTTATCACATAGTTTTACGTGCCTTCAATTGGTGGTGTTGATTTGGTATTGATCGGGCTAGCAGTGCCTTAGATTGGCCTCTCATGGTAAATGTTTAGTTTAATGAGTCGGTAGATAAAACTACATGAGTATAAGTAATACATACATCACATTGCAACAACATGATATCGAACTCAAAACTCACAGAAGAAGAACGAGAAACAAAGAGACGGTTAAAAGCTGAACTCAAACATGAGCGTAGGGTCAAGTCATTAGAAACGAAGATTAAACATGCAATCAGTAGAAAAGATCCTGTTATTGAGAAATCTGCACGAGAAGAATTGAGGACATTGCTTGAGTCAAAGAATGATACTAATGATGTTCAGCTATCTCATCAGCTATCTCAATGCTCATTGAATCCACCGATAAATGATACCAAACATAAAGCTGCTGCAATAGATGATGTCATATTGATACTTCGGAAACTGCTATCTTCAATAGACGACGAAGATCGTCAGACAGTAAAGAAAGATAAGATTGAACAAACTATGAAAGCTAGATCTCTACTAAGTAACATGACAAAAGGCACCCAATCTAAATCAATGCTCAAAGATATAACTGCATTAAGAGGTTATACTCGTCAAAAGTTTCATGGTAGAGCAACATTAATAATTGAATCATTTGCAAATATTACCCCTGAATCACTCGAGCTGGCGCCGACAATATACAGTCGACTTGATACTCAACAGCAACAAGAATGTATTGATCAAATAGAGATCATGAACATGTGTTATGAGAAACTAGACAACATTCAAAGAGTATGTAGCCTAGGTTGCGGACCAGGAAATGATGCTGCAGGGCTTGTCGCCTTCTTGCGGTCGTACAGGAATCGAAAGGATGCTTTAGAAGAGATTGTAATGTTAGATTATGCAATAGAAGATTGGCAAGAAGCAGTCTTAGATGATCTGACACCTATATTAGTACCTGACTATGTTTGTAAGATCACTTGCAAAAGCTGCGATGTCACACAATCAATCAAAAGCGATACTGTTGAACAATATATAAGAGATTCCGACATCTTCTTAACTTCCTACTTGCTTACCGAAACAAGAAACAAGTGGGCAGATTTCATTATTGAACTAATCGATAAATCAAAAGTAGGGGCAATGTTCTACTTTGCCGAGCCCGTACCTTGGCAACTCCATCAGTTGATTCGTATGTCAACTAATCAATCAGAGAAGAGTACCGATATAGATTATTCACCTCTACATCAATTGCGCTTCGCTTGGATAGATAGTAGCATACATCAACCCCTATTTCAAAAGCTAGATAGGAGACCGGCAGGTCCAGCAATTCTACTGGCAATCAAAGTTGATAAGACTTGTACATAAGATGATAAGGCTAGTATTTAATGTGTTTACAAGCTATATGACCACAACTTGTATCCTAGCCTCACTCCTGTTGATGCTAGCCTCACCACTACCAACGATTCTTACATTACCTTTTCATAAGTACCCTTGGCAAGTTCAATATCCTCACCATCGAGTTCAACAATAGCTGCACCACCGTCTGTGATTGATTTCACAATACTCTTGCGCAGACTATCTCCTCGTGTGAAACTAACAGTGTCTCCTGTTCGTGCCCAACGACTTCCAACAGCAACCATGTCTTTAGCATCAGTCTCGTTACTCTTCTCAATGAGATTAGATGTAATGCCAAGCTCATCAGTGATACCATACACAACCTTCTCAAGATTCAATGTATAAAAATGCAAAATCTCTACGCCAGAGTCTAGTAAACTTCTGCAAACCTCAGCACCAAACTCAACTCCAAACTTCTTAACAGCATCTGGATCATCCTTCATTGAATCCATCTTCTCCTCTAGTGGCTTTGGTACACGTGTTTTGCAAAACTTTGTCATCTTTTTGAAACCAGGGTAGGCATTGATACACATCAAACCAGGCACTACAGGACAGTTAATTCCCCATTTACGACAATCTTTGACAAATGTCTTGAATACCTCGGCATCAAAGAACATTTGTGTAATGATAAAGTCAGAGCCGGCATCAACCTTCTCCTTTAAATAATCCATTTCTTTCTTGTAATCCTCATCCTTACAAACATATGTAATACCATCATGTGTACAACACCGTCCTTTCTCACTTTCACTCATACTCTCAACTTCCTCAGCACTTAGCTCAGAGATACGATTAGGATGTCCCTCGGGATATCCAGCAACACTAATACCAAAATCATCACCAAACTTATCACGAATATATTTGACTAAATCTAATGCACATGAAAATCCACCATCGGCGGCAGTCCACTCCTTCTCACCCTCTGGTGGATCGCCTCGCAATGCAACAATGTTACGAATACCACCATCATATGCCTTCTGAAGTGCATCATGAACGGCAGCAATTGGATCACCATCCTTTTCCATATTAGTACAAGTCAAATGCATATTCGATACATGTCCATGATTATGTGCATGTAATGCAAGGTCTAATGATAAGTCAGCTGTAGATCCACCGGCACCCCATGTCATATCGGTATATAAGCACTTGGTATTGGCAAGCATACGATCCATACGTGCATGTAAATTCTTAACACCCTGTTCAGTTCGGGGTGGGAAATATTCCAATGATACATGAGCAATTTTTGATTCTGATTCTTTTTTGAGAAGATCGATAATCTTTGGGTCTGGTTTAACGTCTTGAGCAGCCATGTTTATTTAGTAGAATGATAATGTAGTAGTTATAGTAGTTTAATGCTTTGCAATGTAATGGCATAGAAGCTTCGTTTATAAGTTGGTTCAGGAAGAAAAATTGCTGAATGATCCGAAGATATGTGATATGCGGTGCTGACGTTGCAACACGTAGAAGATCTGGGGTAGTGATTTGAAGAGTTTGGTACCCCCTAATAATTTGACGTACTCACGGAATTGTAGCACGTTCTCTACCCCAGATTATTGAGAGGTGTGATTGAAAGGATACCCTAGATAGGATACCCCTGCCTTATTTTTTGACTTGTCATTTTTTTTGTATTGTACATAGAAGAAGCAAGGGGCGAGAGCGAGGTACTTAAGTACTGGTATTCAATAGTTCTTTATCAGATGGCAGAACCAACTCTAATAGTACCTCCATCGGGCGCAATAACAGCGCACTGTCTCCGTCTACGACCGGGGGATAGACTCATGCCATCATTGAAACAAGCTGCGTCAATTATACTGTCAAGAATACCTAAAGAAGAATGCGGATCTTGTTTTATCATTACAGCAGTGGGGTCGTTACAGAATGCTACAATAAGGGTAAGTATATACTTTTATGCTTGTATTACCTTTCTTTCTAAACTTAACACTCTAGCATTGTATTGGTATCAGCTTGCAAATGCTTCTAGAATGGATGGGAAAGAAGATAATGATGACAATGAAATTAAATATTACAATCAAAGATTTGAAATAATTGGCTTAACTGGTACCTTTAGTCGAAATGATGGATGTCACGTCCATATATCATTATCTGACTCCGATGGGAATGCCATCGGCGGCCACTTGATTGATGGTACGATCTTTACAACTTGCGAGCTAGTATTGGGTACTGCTAAGGGTATAGAATTTAGAAGAGTAATGGATACTGATACAGGATACAATGAGCTAGAAGTTAGACAAATAATACCGAGATCGAAAGATTCAATGTTGGGAAAGATATCAATGACATTGCTGGCTGTGTCTGTCATTGGTCTTGTCGCTACTAGGATCAAATCCAGATGATTAGTGATACGATACTGCACATATAAACATTAATACTATTTACATACACATGAAGTGATTGATTAGTGGATGTTTTATCTTATTCAATCATACTATTATTTGCTGAATTTAGAATCAGCATGCAAGAATAAGAATATCACGGAATAGAATCTCAGCAGCAGACTTTTATAAATATCTGCACAATTGCCAAGATGAGTAGCACGTCGACTTATATCCATATATAAGATATACCTTGTGTTTCTGTTGTCAATCGTAATAGTCATTCCATGTAGGTTTTCAACGATGTCATGTTCGGTGGTGAAGTGGTTGTAGCATTTGCCCAACCTTGAACATTATCTGACAAAGTTATTAAAGTAACCTAAAACAATATAAACCCTCTAAAGGATTCTTTTCATTTTTCCGGGACATTGAATAGTTTCTCTCGGGTTACTACTTGTCAATTCAATCTGTCCCATTTGTTGTGTCTTCTTCTAATGCACTCGACCCCCAAAGACCAAGTTTTGATGATTGTCCTGCTGTTTCAGTTGTCGTATCGGCTGAGAAAGGAGTTGGTGCCCAGCCAGTCAATGCACCCAAGTCTCCATATGATGTACTCGTTGTCGCACCGCCAGCAGAACTTCCGCCTCCCCATAATCCAGTTCCAAGCGAGGCGAATGGATTTGCAGCAGGCTGTTGCGTTGTTGTGCTGGTAGTCTCGAATGCAAACTGGGCCAAATCAACTTCTTGACTTGGTTTTGCATTTGCTGCAATTGCTGGTGGTAGCATGATAGAATCCATGTTGTTATTAGTGTCAAAATTGAGACCAATTCTTGATGGACTGATTGCCAAGGCAGCTGCATACTCATCATCTCCAGATTTAGCTGTTGGTACTACTTGCTTTCCCGGAGACGCAGATTGTTGTTCCCCACCTCCCTCGTCATCTTTATTCTCAACCAGTGATGCCCAAGCATCCTCGAGAATCTTCTGTTGCTGAGCCTCAAATTGATGTTGTATAAATCCAGGATCATTTCGATAAGAAAATCCCTCGGTGGCAGTCGAAAATCCCTCAGTAGCAGTAGTTGTAGTTGTGGTTGGGACAGTCATATCATTTGGTTGAGCCGTCTCCGCCGTGGTTGTTGTTTGCACTTTTTCCTTCTTCATCAATTTAGCATATGCAGTAGGATTCTTCACTTTGCCACCCGGTACACGATGGGAACCATACCCATTGTCCGGTTCACATCCATCAGCAGTCATGTAGTTCCCTCCCTTATCTAATTTGTAAAGTACCCCACGGGTACGAGGATTTCGCTTCTTGGAAGGTTGACGTTTCTTACTTCGCTGGGGTGGTGCAGTAGCATCATCTTTTCGATTGCCTTTTCCTTGCTTCCCACGCACTGGTTTAGTATTATCTGAACCATCAATGGCGCTGCCCATCATCCCTCTACTAATAATCTTCGAAGTATCCTTTGATGATCGTTTTTGCTTTGAATTCTTGACCGATGCAGAGACCATACCCCCACTTGTCGGATCAAATAACAATCGAGGACCACCACCACCACTACTCTGGCTATTATCAACGGTAGTTTCAGCACCACCACGAGGGGAACTAACTTGTTCATCTGACCTCAAATCACTTAATCGAACCATCTGTATAGGAATAGGTGTAGCACTCTTTTTATTATCGGTTGTTGCCGAGAATCCAGCGACAGGTGTTGGTGAAGGTCCATGTACTGGTGACTTGTTTGTATTAGACACTTCCTGCTGTTCGTCAGTTTTGGAAGAACCTCCCTTACCCCAAACAGTACGATCTGGATCATACAATGTTCGTTCAACTTTCTTCTTCTCTGTATTTGTAGGAGGACTTGCTCTTTTGGGTGATGTAAGAAGTTTGGGGGCAGCAGAAGTAGAAGATGGCGGTGGCTCAGCCTGCAAAGGTGTCTCAGTAGATGTTGTAGTATCCTTTTTAGATTTTCCAAGTAGTTCAAGTGGCATACTCGGTTTAGACAATTCCTTCCGTGTCTCACTCTGTTCCTGCTGTTCCTTCTTCTTCTCTTCCATCCGTTTCCCTTCCAACTCACGCAGACGTGCGGCAGCTCGTTCCTTCTGTGCAGCCATACGTTCCTCCTCTTCCAAACGACGTTTTTCCTGCCGTTCCTTGGCTAATTTCGACATGTACTCTACCTGATCAACATCTTTAGCAGGAGGAGATTCTCCCGAGGATTGTGTTGTTGATGTAATTGTGGGTTTATTATCAGCGGTAGTTGGTTGAGTAGCAGTTTCACTGTCACCACTTTGAGTAGTGGTACCAGGTCCTGCAGTATCTGAGCCGTGATACCGGTTCCAAAAACCAGGCGATCGAGGATTACTACTTTTATTCCAATTTGGATTATCTTCCGTAATCTTGATTTTATTATTTGGATTTACTACTTCATTATTGATATTAACCTTTTCCACATTTTGTGCAATGTCCTTAACAACATTCGATGATGAAAAATTAGCAAATCTATCCTTTACAATTGGCGGTTCATTGTGGTGTTGTTGCTCTTGCTGTTGCTGCTGTTGTTGCATATTATCCCTATCATTATATCGTTTAGATGATGGATAATCCCCTCCTAATGATGAATCATTATTATTATTATAACCGGATGATGAAGTAGATCTACTACTACTACCAAATCTCGATGCAGATTGATATGATGTATCCCCTCCATTCCTATTATATTCCCTACTATTACTACTTTCAGAATATCGAGATGATGCCATTTGATATGAATCACCGGTGTTATATCTAGAAGGACGAGAATTATATTCCCTAGTATTCTCAAAACGAGACGATGATGATCTATAATCTCCTCCTGGCCTGTAATCTCCCGAATCTCTACTTCTGTAATCTCCCGGAGAATCCCGATTTCTATAATCACCACCCGGTCTATAATCCCCATTTCTATTATTATAATTATTATAATCTCCCGTACTTCGATTATTATAATTATTATAATCACCAGAATAATTACCACGATATGACGAAGACGATCTGTTATTATCTCCTGAAGGGCGTTCCATATTAATCATAGTAGTTGAATTATTGTTCCTCCGATCTATAGATGGTGGTTCAGATATTAATCGCTCATTGATACTCCATGGTACTTCTTTACTACTATTAATTGGTACAGATGGTCTACCAGCCTGTAATAACATTGGTGCTTTATCTTTTTTAGGCTGTGGTTCTGATGTTGTTGATGATGGCTTCTTCTCAGTTATACCACCCCAAGCAGGCGTGGCAGTTGATTTACTTTTATCAATAGTACCATCTATTCCGATTGCATCAGTACGTGATCCTGCCGATTGTAGTAATTTATCATGTGCTGTACTTGGTCGTCCTAATGGTGCTAATATACCAGCTGCTCGGGCACCCTCGGGTGTGTATGCCGAATTATTAGTAGCCGCTGCTGCATTACTACTAGTAGCAGCTGTTGTTGATTTTGATTTAGTACTTAATAATAACAATCCATTACGTGAACTAGCCGATCCACTAAAGGATGTAGTACCTCGAATTGAATTAGGCACAGGTACCGGAGGTGCTGATAATTTTTGGGATGTTAATTTATTGAGATTCTTACCAAATTTTTTAGTTGGTGATTTACGGCTAGTGGTGCTACCACGAGGAGCACCACTACCATTGGGTTTGCCACTACTACGACTACTGCTATTCATGCACTGTTTTTATGCTTTATTAGGCTGGTAGTAGTAGGCTGATTGCTTATGGCATCTAATTTCTGTTGGACATTTTTGTAGCCACTGAGTGGGCTAGCCCTCGGGGGGAGAATTATCGTATCGGTTTACTAAAGGTTATGAGTACATTTCAAATTATTACACTTGTAATATTTTGAGCCCAATATTTTATTGCATTATTGATAGGAGGATTATTAGTGCGGACTTGGTCAATAACAATAACTATATATCAATCATGTAAGTATTCTAATTAGCCAGAGAAATAGTAAGATATGTAAGCGGTGGATGGCGGTGCTGTTGGTTGGAGAAAGATGGCGGCGGCGATTAAATATATGGTATCTTTTAAGAGCCAATCAATGTTGTCATCCACCTATTATTACCCTATCATCAAAGTGGAGCTGTCGTAATAAGCTTATCATATGCAGTAATATTGCAAACAGTATCGATATTATATCGCGGTAGTTTATGCGCCGTCGATGGAGCTTGGGGGAGATGAGGGAGGATACACATTTATGTGTTCTAAACACAGAATGTTGATATCTCCTTTCTCTTAAGATGAGCTCCCTTTTGGGCTGGAAGGAATGTAGTGGGGTGTTGATACTATTGCAATTAGATAATGGGGGAACTTTACATTTCTGTCGGTGTATGCTGCCTGTCAATTTTCTACTCAAACAATATACTCACCCATCTCTTATTTTCTCACTTAACCTTTACTTCCAACTTCTCAGGTCTATGTCTATGCACCAAGGAGCTGAATTCCAGCATATCTTGCGTATTCTGAATACTAACGTTGAGGGAAAGAGAAATGTCGTCTTCGGCCTAACAAAGATTAAGGGTCTCGGACGTCGTTTTGCCGATCTTATCTGCAAGAAGGCTGAAATTGATGTCAATAAACGTGCCGGAGAACTAACAGCCGATGAAATTGAAAAGCTTGTTGCTATTATTCAGAACCCACGTCAATTCAAGGTTCCACTTTGGTTCCTTAATAGACAGAAGGATTTCAAGACTGGAAAGTATTCACAGGTATTTGCACAGAACTTCGATGCCAAGCTTCGTGATGATATTGAAAGGATGAAGAAGATTCGTGCCCACCGTGGTCTTCGTCACTGGTGGGGTGTCCGTGTCCGTGGACAACACACTTGTTCTACTGGACGTAGGAAATAAACACAAGTTGTTTAGTTTGGTAATAGAACTAAGTAACTATAAAAAGAGTTAGCGTTGAGATCTGTCTTCTATCTTTAGTATATCTTTCCCCAACTATACTGAAACCCCCCATAGAAACTCTGCTATGTAGTTGACGAAAGATGGGTTAATATATACTTGCAGGTAGTGTGTTTTAAGAGGAGCTTTATTTACAGGTTATTAAGTAGAGGAATCGATCCCATAATAAGTCAAGGCCGCTAATACCTAACTTTCATCTTGAACCACTTTCTCTGCAACGCCGAGAGGTACTTATCAACCCAAACGTCTCTTTGAAACAATATTTGCCAATATATTGAATTCTCTCAACTGAGTTACTATACTTTCATTTAGTTGACTACCAACTAAATCCCAACGAACATACTCTGAGCTGTTTTATATTATAATTATTAATTTCTTTTACCCGAGCCCTTTTTGGGTGGTCCCTTCCCTCTTCCTCTCAATGTTCTTAATTTCAAATGTCTTCTTTCCTGTAATTCAGATGTATATATTGGTACTAACGAACAACTTCTTTGTGCCTTTCAAACAATTGAGTTAGTAGATAATGTAAATTGCATGTGATGTGAGCAATTAGTTTTTTAAAGTTGCGGGGTAAATAATATCAACCATACGAAAACAGGTACATCTATTGAACAATATGTTCCAATGGTATATTGTATGAATAGTTGTAATAGTATAGGTATAACTACACAACACAACTCACCTTTCTTGCATAGGGTTCTATTGATTCCATATAATATCTAGCTTCGTATGCCCCCGTCAGCGGCTTCTTCAGAAACTGCATACCAGTCCGAACATTTCTATTTGGTAGTGTACCGAATATATCTCTTGCCACCGCGGCAATCTTAGCTGCCCTCGACATCTTCCTAAGTATTGTTTGAGTTGTTTTTAAGACCCAAATTTTATGAAGGATACCGTTTTATTGCAATTAACTACAAGGTAATCTCGAAGGGTGAAGTTGTTTGATAATAAATGTATGAGGTGTGCGTGCCTTGGTAAAGAAGCGTTGCAGCAAAATCAATAGATTACCATTGAAGGAATCACAATATCATAATAATAGAATCGGTAGTTGTCGGTAGTGCTGGTTCTTATTACAAACAAATATACCATAAGATATTGTTCTTTTATTTGTTACAATCAGCCAGGGATTATACGACAATAAAAAAAGCACAAAATATATACTACAAACACAGATGTCCAACTTAACAAGTCCAAAGTTATCTCCAGATACGAGGAAGAAGAAGTCTGCATTACCGAGTTTGCTTTCTAATCTAAGAAATGCCCAAGCAGCTGCCTTCGGTGGATCAGCCTCTGATCATGAAAGAGAAGTTCGTCCATTAGTAGCAAACAGTCCACAACTACAACAGCGTAATGTACCATCCAATTCACTCGCATCAACTATACAAAGTTTTAGTCAACGATTTGGTAGTGATTGGCATAAACGCGGTAAAAGAAAGAAGGGCAAGGGTGTAACGTTGAACATACCAACAGGATTTTACTATGCAGTTGGATGTTTCTTCATTCTTTTTCCGTTATTCTTCCTTGTTTATATATTGGCACGACATTCTGTCTTTGGTGATGAGGGAGATACTACCAGTACAACGAAACATATACATGAAGTGCCTGCAACGTTGGTTACAGGTGGTGTATCTTTTGAAGCTGGTAAAGATTCAGTTGTAGTTGATATTAATTATGTTGATGGTGTTGTGAATTCAGAAGCAGAAAATGAAATACAAGGAGTTGGAATTAATGATAATGCAGTGAAAGAACTCGATGTATCAACCCTCAGAAATCCAAGTATCAATCTTCCTCCACCTTCAGATACAGTATTGACTGAAACTGAAACGAAGGATGCCAAAGATGTGCAAGATGTAGATAAAGCTCAAGTGGATACTGCTGAACAAAGTAGTGGAGTTGTTACTCCGGATAAAAGTGAAGTAATGGTAGAATCTGAAACAAAGGATATCAAAGATGTGCAAGATGTGGATAAAGCTCAAGTGGATACTGTTGATCAAAGTAGTGGAGTTGTTACTCCGGATAAAAGTGAAGTAATGATAGATACTCCAGATAAAGTAGTAAAAGCTGACAAGTCTAATGAATCTGTGGCGGCAGATGATACGACGACAAAGTTACAAAGCTCAAATGGGGAAGTTAGTGATACGGATACTATTGTTGATAGCAAACCGGCAACTAGTGAGTTGAAAGAAGATGTTGTCAAAGACGTGAACCTTCCTATGAGCGATGAGAGTAATGCTATTATAGAAAGCAAGTCAGGTGCTGAGGTGTTAGAAGATACTGTCAAAGAGAAGATCGCACCAGAAGAACCAAAAGTTGCTAGTGCTGAAAGTGATGTAGTATCAGCCAGTGAGAAGAAGGAAGAAGTGGAGAAAGAAGCATCATTGCAACAGCAACAAGTACAAACTGAAGAGGGTAGTGATACGGCCTCATCGGCACAAAAGCTCCAAGAATTAGAAAAGAAGTTAGAGCAACAATCAATTGAAATTGAGAATCTTAAGGCAGACAAGAAAGCAGAGCCGATGGATGCAAAAGAAATGATAAAGAAGGATGAGGCAATATCACACGGCAATCTTCGTCGTTTGCAACTCTAATGCAGTATACTCTGTACATATCGCAACATATGTATATGCTGCAAAAGAGAAAGGTGTGATTGAAGATATGTACCAAGAGACAAAGATAAGTAGACCCAATCATATAATACTTCTAATTCCATTTGTTTAGACAAAACAGGGATATCTTTGAGTATGTTTCAGCTCCTTTTCTTCCACAGTTCAGCTTCGCACCAAGAAGAATGACAAAAAAAAGTCATTTTTACCTCCTTAATTGTCTCCCCATAATCGTCACCTCTAATCGTATGATAATATGTTCTATAATTGATAATGATGCCGTCCGACAGTAGCAGTAGCGCTGGTGATAGTCGCTACAACTATGATGTGTCGGTTAGCGATGATACTTCTGTTGAAGGTCATAACAATGAAGACAGAAGTCATCATGATGAGGAGGGCTCTTCTAACGTTATTAACATTATGGACGATATGATATGCTCTGCAAACTATACAATGGAGAAGAATGATATTAGTATACATTCATCATATGAGGACGATGATAATAATAATATCGATAGTGATGGCGGCGAATCTTATATGCCGGAGGCAGAGGAGGAGAATAATGATTGCAATAAAGAAGAATACGACACATCATATGTCTCTGTTTCACAGTCACAAAGAAGCCGCGGTGATGTTGATTCGGAGAGTGATCAACAATTAGAAACAGATCCTACAATAGAGAATAATGATGACGAAGAGGAAGTGGGTAGTCTGGGTAAGAAATTGTATCCAATACGAATACCTCAGGACAATAGTATTGACCAAATTATTGAAGATGATGTTGAATCTGATATTGAGCATGAGCAGTCATATGATGATAGCGACGACAATGACGGCAACATTGCTCATGATCAGGAAGAAGAAGATCAGTCAGAGGAAATTGAAGCATCAAATTATAATGATCAGCCTATACCTGAAGTTAAAGATTCAGCTCCTGATAATGACGAATATCTCACACCAAGTATCCTACATGCTACAAATGAAGATGATGAATGTTTGATTAAGAGTCTACTTGAGCAGCAGCACTCAGTATCAATCGATGAAGATGTCGAGTGTGCCCAGATAGATGAGGATGGCAAAGAAATCAAAACTACTCATTCACCTCTACTTATGAGTATGAATGATATAGAGGCTCAAAAGTATATCTCGAATCCAAAAACAGAGTCTAGAATTAGAAAGGCTAGAAATAGAAGGAAGAGAGTCAAGCATCGACACTG
>Ga0214479_100432_pt1 | contig 24946 bp, 20 predicted proteins | sample M1_20Mar14CPVII9_5_FD_165054 | JGI IMG/M metagenome (GOLD analysis project Ga0214479, IMG submission 165054) | Marine eukaryotic communities from Monterey Bay, California, United States - M1_20Mar14CPVII9sort6BwellE14 | ecosystem: Environmental > Aquatic > Marine > Unclassified | place: USA...
AGGGGGGGGGGGGGGGGCGTGGTTAGGATTCTTGGGGAGGTGGAACGCAATTCTAGAAAGAAGTCAAACCAGGCGTGCAAATGCAGGTCCGCAGTGGATCAAAATCCCTATCAGTGAGACGTAAAACGATGAGGAACTTTAAGAAACCAAATCTCCTTCTCTAAAAAATTTAAAGACGCCTAATATATAAATATGCCCAAAAAATCCATTACGCATATAGACGGAAACAACATCCTCTATCACTACCTGCAAAAGTCGCTCCAGCAGGAAGACGAAGAACTATTTCAGAAACTCATTTCAAAACTAATAATTGATCTTGGTATTTGGTTTCCGCCTTCTCATTATTGTCACCTTCCAATCCCCTTGCCATTCGTTGTACGTGATCCAAGTTGCAGAAAAAGAAAAGAAGGGCAGGAAGATCAATGGAGCTCTCCTGATTCGATGGGGCTTCTTCGCGACGACAACACCCTAATAAAAAATATGGTTAAAACTTTTGAAGTAAATTCAAAAACCGTCAACGAATACCACGAACGCAGACTAGGTAATGGGTTTATCGCAGCGCACGTCTGGCGAGTAATGAGTAACAAGCAGTTAGCTTCAAAAGACCCCTTAACGAATTCCTTTTGGCCAAACCTAATTTGGTTGCCTAAGAATGTTGCGAAGTTGACCGATATCGAAGGTTCTTTTGCTCAACGGTTCGTCCAAGCAATCTCTTTGAAAATCTATCGAAATCTCCCCTTAAACGCGGAGCTTAGTGATTTTGTTGAAAGATGCTGGAATCTTTTACCCATAGATCATGGAATCACCGATGAGTTAATTCCAAATCTCGATCAAATCAACTACTTTAAAATTCCATCAGACTTTATAAATAAGAAACTAAAAAACGTAATCACTGTTTCTCAAGGGTTAGAACTAGTCTCACAAGGCCTTGAATTACCCGACAAGATTCTGCATACCCGATACACAATGGGTTTGCCTCAAGTAAATCCAGAAACAGCACGTTCCCTAAGCATTGAATTAGCTAAGTATGCCAACGCCGTTCAGTTAAGTATTGAACCTAAATAATCCGCATTACTAACTAAGTGGCTTCTCAGTAGTGAACGCCTCACGCAAGATCACGAAAACAATCGCCGAGTTGCTCAACGAAGTGTCACCATAGGTCGGTTCGGAAACGAGCCGGACTTTTTCATCAGCAAGATTCAATCAGGAATGTCGATGACCCTTGATGAAGTGATCCGGGAGACTGTGATTAACAAACCCATTGAGATACATCATCCAAACCGATACCGCTGACGTTGCCTACCCTCAGGTGCAACGTCCGAAATCAAATACTCAAATGACTTACTGGCCCCGCTATGCCTATTTATCAATTCGAAGCGATGGACGCTGCCGGACAAGATATCCGGGACGAGATCGATGCAGCCAATGAAAAAGAGGCGATGGCCACCATCGGTCAGAAGGGATACTTCGTCACGAAGATCTCCGTCAAGGAGCAGGCGACCGCAGCCGATGGCAAATCGGGCATGAAGCCCGCTTCAACACCGAAGACATTGAATGTGTCAGGCTGCATGTTCACGATTGATCCGCAACAGGCTGATATTCGGCAAGGCGACACGATTGGCTTTGAGATCACCGTCACCGGTGGTGAAAAGACAGTGATCGCCGATGAAATCTCAATCTCCCTTCAGGAGTGCATGGAAGGACGCTCAGGCACGGGCCGATCAACCTCGATCAAGCACCTCGACTACGCCAAGATGAGCCTGGCAACAAATCTCACATTGGAAGCCGGTGAATCCCATTCGTTTGAATTAAAGACCAGGCTTCCCGATGACTGTCGGCTGTCCGATGGTCGAGTTCCAATGAGGGATGGATGGTGTTTGTACATCCATGTGGACACCGCCGAATACCGAGCGTCGCGTCGAGGCAAGGGACTTGGATTCATTCGAGCCATGATGAACGGTCTTGCGAATGTCATTGGCGAAAATGCAACCGGATTCGTCTTGGACAGAGACCCCAGCAAGCGATACTTTCTCGAGGTAAAATCGAAATAAGCATGGAAGCTGTGACCTGCGCCCGTTAGCCGCGTCCACGTCCCGTTGGCGGAGAAGATGGCCTATTGCTGCGGAGGCTTAGCCCCGGTTGTTCCAGACTTCAAACGGCACACGCACCTACAAAAGCGTAGGCACGGCACCGTCATTTCGCATATTTTCAATTGGTAAGTTCAACACACGTTGAATCTACTCTGAATCAGCTTCATCATTGGGTGGATCTTCAGATTCGGCATCTTGAATGACAACCTCGTGGCCTAATTCAGCGAGACATTCTTCAATGACCTTGTCCGCAGCGCCGTGGCCTTTGAATCGAATCTTTCCTTCCGCGTCGAGGATAAAGACTGTTGGCCAGCCTTGAATCTTCCATTTATCAGAAATAGGCTCGTCACCACCTTTGTTCTGGAAGCTTCGCCAAGTCAACTTCTTTTCTTTGACGGTTTCACGAATTTCTTCAAGATCTGAATCACTGTTAACACCGATTAATGCAAAGGGCTTGTCAGCCAATTGTTTCACGAGCGACCGCTCGTGAGGATACATCCTCCGACAAGGGCCTCACCAATCACCCCAGAAATCCAACATAACCACTTTGCCACGATAATCACTTAGCTTGAACGGTTTGTCATCGAGGTCGACGCCGTCAATTTCGGGGGCGACTTTTCCTACGCTCAGGTATTTGAAAACAAACAATTCATCGCCCGCAAGCTCACCCAGAACTTTATTGCCCAGCTTTACATCGCCAAAATTATCAACAATGTCAGTGAACATCGCTTCAAGTTTGGGATTGAGATCCCCGAAATCCTTACCAATAAACTCCACTGAAGCCTGCGGCAACATTTTTTTCATTTCCGGTTGATCAGCCATCATCCCTTTCGCCTCAGAAACCGTTTGCAGCATCTTGGCGAGCGAATAAATGGCAGACCCTTTGACCGCTGGATTGGTCGAATTATCGATAAGGTTCTGAAGAAAATCCTCATTCTTTTGTTCGGGTGGTGCACCCATCCCATATCGGTTGAGCAGCCCCAGCAATCTATCATCATTGATGAACTTTGAGTTGATCAACTTAATCGCTTCATCTGCAACCGTCTCATCTCCTTTTTCGGACGCAAACTGAATGGCGGTAAATTCGTCAGCCGAATCCGGATACTTTTTTGCCCATTCTAAAAACTTGGCCGCAAACTGTTTTCGTTCACCACCAGATTGAAACAACTCCATCTGCTGTTCACGAGGAGCACTCTGGACCTTTTGCATGAATTCAGCTTCAGACTTACGACTGTCCGCTTGCAGTTTGACAAAAGCCGAACTGGCGGCGGCAGCTATCTCTTCTGATGTCAATTCGCTCTCTTCCTGCTCCTTTTTTTCAACCACTTTTTCAACAGCTTGGTTCTCCCCTTTTGTCGGAAGCGTTTTTGCTGACTTCTCGGCTGAATCTTTTGAGCAGCCAATTAAAAGGGATGCTGCTAACAACATCGCACCAACACGATACATGAATTTCTCCAATGAGAAGGTATTAAGAAAACGGCACTCACTTGATCAAGGAATACCGATTAGTAGTTTGGAAATTATTTGGGAGCGAATCTCCAAAAAGAATGCATTGAACGTTAGGGATTTGAAATGAGCGAAGAAAAAGGCAGGTCAATTGGCGACTTGCCCAATATCTCGATACGATAGTGACTGTCAAATTCAAAATTTCGATACATTCGGCTTAACCCCAAAATTCACTAGCCATTTTACTTACCTTGAATTTATGAAAATGCACTCAACCCCCTCGATCTCGCCCCGAAACTTCCAGCTGCCTGGGCCCTCCTCATCATGGCCGGACTGGCTCAGATGCTGCTCAGCCCCCAACTGAGTGCCGATATTCGCTTGCCAGGCTTTTATGGCGACCACATGGTCCTCCAACAAAAAAGCTGAGATAACTAACCAATAAAAGCAAGTCGCGTTAGAGTAATAATCTCTGATACGCCATGAGCCTTTTTGCATTAATACGGGTCAGTTTTGTGACTTTTTGCGGGCCAGAACTTTCTTGAAATTCAACAGCAACCGGGAGTAACGAATAAGACCAATTACTGCAAGTATCAATGTGGCAGCGCCGAGAGGGAGGATCACCACAGGGGGAAATGGTAGAAAACGTGAGGCGAACGTTAACATGAAAACGACCATCAGGGCGAACAACAGCTTTAGTAGTCCAGTGGCCCCATTTGCAAGGTCTTCGTTTCCCAGCAGTCGTCCCAAGCGTAATAGAAAAAGTAGGAAGCAGGTGAAAGCGGTGATTGTCAGCAGACTGGACAGGAGAGAGACAAACGGGGGCATCGACAAAAACAATCCCGCGACCCCAAGCAAGATGACCAGCAAATTAAGGGAAACCGCTCCGTAAATGGCATTCTTGCCTTCCATCTCATCTGGCGCCGAAAGACACATTACTTTACCAGTGAGACTAAGAATGCTGGCGGCAACCACAACGTAACCCAAAAACTGAATGATCCGGATGAGCATGATCAGGGTGTTAATTCCACCGGACATCGCAAACGGCAACAACGTCATTAAAATGATGGCCAACGCCGTTAACTCCAGACCATAAAAAACCAGGTTGATACCAAGCGGCACTTTGCTGGATAAAAGGGAAGCAATCCTAGATTCGTCAGCATTTGCGATAATCGGTTTCATATTGGGCCTGTAAAGAAGATTGTGTAACTGGTTAGTTTTGAGATTAAGTAAGTTTGTTGGCAATCAATCGTGGTTCTTCTGCAATTTCAGTGGGTAGTGCCTTAAAAGGCGTGAATTTTTTATTCTTTAATGATGAACGATTTACGAGAACATTACCGTGCGTTGCTTGGCCTAGATTCTTCATGGCGAGTGGATGAAGTCAATCTTAAACTTGAAGACCAGAAAGTGGAAATGAGGATGTCCCTTTTGTTGTTAAAAGCCTGTTTTGGGTCTCGGAATATTAGAGGTTAGTTTGGTTTAACTTAGGCGGCAAGCGAGCCCTTTCTCTAGCTCGCGTTAAGCCGCCAGCGACGGTATTAAATGTGTCCCTCTTCGTTTGTTTGAACTTTTATCCCGCGGGCATGACGCTGAATGAGTGGAAGGAAATGCTCGCAATAAGCTGATAAGCTTGCGTTGCAACATTTTGGTCGCCCACGACATATTTACCCCAGCAGCCAGCGGCGGGCGGGGGGGTCGGTTAAGAATCTGAAGAATTGGCGGAACACTTTGGAACCCGAGTGGCGGCGTTAGTCGCCGAAGTGACGGATGACAAGTCACTGACTAAAGGGGAACGGAAACGGGGAACTTTTCCAGGCCTTCGGCGATGATTCGCTCGAATGCCTCAAAATCCTCGTCCTTGAAAAAGATGTCATGCCTGGCATTGCCTCGGTTAAGCGCGTGGTAAATTCCACCAGCTTCATCGACCCTTGGGGCGCGGCCCATCTTGAATTCTCCGTCTTCAGTGCGGTGCGGTTGCAAAACAACTTAATAGGCAAAAGGTTGGCTGCCCAGCCTCTCAAAACGGTCCCTGACACCTTTTCTTCCTCGTCTACGATGAAGGAATTTCAATGACTAAGAAGAACTCCACGTCGAACTGTTGCTCCCAAACAAATCTGTTTAATCTGTTTTTACATGAAATTTTTGTGCTTTTTGGCAGCCTCGTATTTATTTTTTTCCGAATTGTAGAAAACGACTTGGCAAGGGGAGTCATTTACAAGTCGCTTGTTTAGGTCACCATGCAGCCAACGTGAGAAATGTGACTGTTCAAATTTTGGCACAAAGATTACGTCACAATTAATTAACGTCGCAACTCTGACGATTTCGTTAACGCGTTCTCCAAAAATTAATTCTAGTTGGCTATACTTCATGAAACGATTGAAACGAGTCGCCTTGTTGAACACCAATCTCAACTTATTCTCAAACGCCGTCGGCTCACAATCAAAACTCACTGCTGTGCCGTATGCGCGGATGGATTCATGCGGCATTAGATGCACTGAATGGACTGAGGGATTCTTAATCGTACTCAAGAATTCTTCTACCGTCTTAACGGACCGAGTCCTACCGTCCCATGCAAACAAGACTCTTGTTACTCCCCATCGATTAGTCGCATGAATGATCATTTTGTCTCCTCAATTCAGAACAAAGAAAATCAACCTCAAGATGTTGAACCAATCTTTGTGTCAAACGGAATTTGGGATCTGTTCTTCGCTGGCAAGGATAGGCATTGAGCAACTCTCAACAGACATCGTTTCTTTACCGCTCGCTTCCGACATAAAGGCCCCATGCAATCGATCCCAGTCCATTACCAGTGACCCGCCATCCTCAACGTGCGAATCTGCCCAATTCATCAGCAATTCGAAACAGGCGTGGTCGATATACTCAACTTTTTCGAGGCAAACATGCAACTCCGCGTCGCCCGGAAGCTGATCGAGGTACTCGGCCAAAATAGGTAGCCTCAAGAATGTTGCGGCACCACGAAGCCTTAGTTCGTAGCGGTGTTTGATTTCGTCAGAGACAAGATCGACTTCGAGGTGACTGAACCGGTAAAGCAATTTTGCTGCGGAAAGCCCGACCCCAACCATGACTCCGATCAACAGATCAACAGCCACAATGATGATAACGGTAACGAGGTAGATCGCCGCTTCGGATTTCCCAACTTTCAAAAGTCCTTTAATTTGAGCAGGATTAAGTAGCTTGAATCCGGTATATACAAGCAGTGCTCCCAACGCGGACTTGGGGATGTACGCCAACAAAAACGGAAGAAAGCAAACGAACAATAGTAGCCAAGCACCATGCATGATCGTTGATTTCCTTGTCCTCGCGCCGGCCTGCACGTTGGCTGAGCTTCTAACAATGACACCGGTCATTGGCAACGCACCAACTAGTCCACAAAGCGTATTCCCTACCCCCTGAGAAATGAGTTCCTGATCAAAATCTGTTTTGACCCCAATATCACGTGACATATCATCAATCGCCGCAGCGGTTAGTAATGTTGCCGCACTCGCAACAATCGCAATCACAAAAGCTGAACCCCAGATAGACGGGTCGACGATCAATTCTGCCCAAGTCACTGATGGAAATGAGACTTCACTAAACATGTTCTCGGGGACCGAGAGCTGGATAACTTCGAATCCAGCAATGATGGCGAAAAGTGTTGCAGTGATAATCCCGATTAACGCCCCCGGAATGAAGCTGACCCTCTTAGGTGCCAGTTTATTCCAGCCGACGATGGTCGCTATCGTTACAACTCCAATGAGTGCGGCCAAGTGATGATTGGCAGGGGCATCCGAAAAACAAGCTGCGATTGCGGACGGAATGGTTGCAAGATACTGCAGTCCGCCACGCGCTGCTTTGTCCCCCCATAAGGCTTCGTGGTCGAGCATCACATGGAACTGACTAATCAGAATTAAAGCACCAATCCCAGAAAGCATTCCTTTGATAACGGCTGGTGAAACAGCGCGAAACCAACGGCCCAGCTTCATTTTTCCAGCTACAACCTGCATTATTCCCGCAAGAACGACACTGCAGCCAAGAGCGGCTAGCGCGAACGCCATAGCGGCATCTTCAGAACCTGCCGCGCTTTCGCCGATGCGTTCTAAGTAACTGTCACGATTCGTGAAAATGATATCGGCGACGATTACGAATAGACCAGCCGCCGGCCCGCTAACTTGCAGGGGAGATCCAGAAATGAAACCTACGACTAAGCCGCCAATAATCCCGGTGATCAACGCGCGTGCTGGATTCACTCCGACTGCAACCGCGATTCCGATGCACAATGGTAGTGCTACAAGGAAAACGACCACGGAAGCGAGGAGGTCGTTGGCAAAGTACTTCATTGGTCCCTGTGATTCCGTTTGGATTTCACTTTTGGCACCTGCTCGCTTTAACATGTCCATTCTCCTGCCTTTATAAGCAAAGGGTCAATCGAAATGACTTTTCACTTACTTATATACGGAGTTACCGGCGTGTTGAAAAAGTCGAATTTTTAAGCATGTAGTGTCGAAAATATTGACATGTTGAAAAAACCGACATAAATTAACAATATGGAATGGCTCAACTATCATCATTTATTCTACTTCTGGACTGTCGCGAAAGAAGGAACCGTAACTGCTGCTGCAAAAGAGTTGCATTTAGCAAGGACGACGATTACCGCACAGATTCGGGACCTTGAAAAATCCGCCGGGGCGAAACTGTTCCGCAAATCAGGACGGTATCTTGAACTGACGGAATTCGGACAACACGTTTTTCGGTACGCCGAAGAGATTTTTTCGATTGGCCGAGAGCTTTCCGATTTCATGCGGACTGGCCAACCGGGAATGAACAAAAAATTCGTCGTGGGCATGCCCGACGTCGTCCCCAAATTGGTAGCCTTCGAATTGCTTAAGCCAGCGATCCACCACCCGGAAGGGTTTCAAATTGTCTGCCACGAAGGGAAACTGCCAGATTTAATGGCTGATCTTGCTCTTCACCGACTGGATCTGATTATCGCCGACTCCGTCGCTCCGCCAACTGTCGACGTCAAGGCTTATAATCACCGACTGGGCGAATGTGGGTTGTCGTTCCTTGCTGTACCTGAACTCGCTCGTAAGTACCGCCGCAATTTTCCTTGGTCGCTTAATTCAGCTCCAGTTTGTTTGCCGACCGATCATACGGCTGTTAGACGATCTTTGAATCACTGGATGGATGACAATGATATTCATCCGAAGATCGTTGCCGAGTTTGAAGACAGTGCCTTACTCAAAGTATTCGGGCAGTCCGGTCTGGGTATCGTTCCGATCCCAACTGCGATCGAAAGAGAGGTGAAGAGTCAGTACAGCATGCAGTTGGTCGGACGACTCGATGAAATTGTTGATCGTTTCTTTGCGATCTCGGTCGAAAAACGGGTCCACCACCCAGCAGTTCTTGCAATTGTAAAGCAGGCAAGAAGCAAGATTTTCGACCAATCCGCGGACTAATTGGTATCGACGGTGGGTAAGTGCCGCGAAGCGGTTAAAGGCGTAATGGGTGGGGACGCCAAAGACAAGCGATACGTGGGGTAAAAAAGTAAGGCTCGCCAGTCGGTGCTGACGAGCCGGGCTGTAACTCCGGCATCTGTGGAGTTGGTGTGATGGACTCGCAATGGGGCTAAAAGTTTCAGACTTCTTGTTTTATAGGGCTTCATAACCAGTTACTCGATCGAAAATCTAAGCTCCCCAAGACGATGCAAACTCGAAAATTGTTGGCCGAAGTCCTCAGGGAACACAGTCGAGCGAGTGCTGTCGAAGACGGCTGAAGCAGAGAGACGAGATTCGGCCTTCGAGGAACGTTCATCGCGGAGGGATGGTCGTGGCACTGAGCACAGGCAACATTGGCCCCGAAAAAAGTGGTCAGTGTCGTGCGGTCAATATATTCGATAATGTCATTTTCCACGCAGGGCGAGTCAGAGTCGATCTACCGCGACCTTGAAGCGGATTAGTTCACCATTATAGGTTCGAAAACACACCGCACCTCACTGCGTTGTCATGAGGCGAGGAAGAGAAAGCCAAAAATGAGATTCAATGGCGCGCACATAAAGATCATTAAAGCCCCGCCAACACGCGCGACAACGCGATAATAACCGCTGCCCATCAGGCGATGCTTGTCCGCCTCGGGCATAAGAAACAGCATTTTCTCCGGCGTTGCCAAAAGCATTACGCCAACAAAGGCAATGATTACACTCGTGAGTACAAAGAACCAAATCATGTTGTTTAAGAAACTCTCCAGGGGCAAGTGAATACATGTCCTGCGGGCGTCTATTCGACGGGTAGGCGGAAATATTGGGCGAATGTGAGTTTTTTAGGTGACATAATTTTACGATGGTTCCTTTGAGGCTTTACGGTGAGCTCGTGGTGTCAATCCTTTCAGAGGTCCTTGGATGTTATTACGAGATGAACTTGGAATAAAACGATATGCCTCCAATACCGCCCCGCCTCCCAACAGCCACAAAAATCTGAAATCGAATTCCAGTAGGCAAGTTACTCGTTTCAGTTTTTTTGCCCCATGCCGTAAGCAGAGTCGAAATGACCGGGAAGATTCCCTTGAGTATGAACGACTCATCGTGGAACTCGCCATAGCTCCAATTTTATGGTTTGCTTTTAATCAAAAAGGCGAGCAGGAACTTTGGCGAAATTTTACCACCTCGTTCGGAACGATTTGCTCTCGATCAACGCGAGGACGAGATCGCGAAAACCGCCCTCTGATTCACAATTGGCTCGGACGATGTTGGCCAGTTCCTTGCGTTCAGCGTAGTTAGGAACGCGGCCCGTGGCATGTGTCAGTAGTTTCTTTGCAACGCATTCCGAAAAAACGTCGATGTGGTCAACCAGCCAGGCTTTGAACTCGATCGCAGTTTTAATCTCAGTTCCATCGGAAAGCGTTCCTGACGGATCGGTTTTGGTGTTTACGCCGGCGTGAGTGGAGGCAAGGGTTAAGGTTTGCAACGGTGTTCTGTTTTTTTGAGCTGGCACCCGAATGCGATGGTCCAGTCTCAACTATTCTGACAGTGAGACAATTTCGAACCGTCCCTGTCGCGTTATCCAAAAACTGGGATAGAATAAGTCCGAATGTTGTGACAAACAGCAGGGCTGGATCTTTTTGTACTTCGGAGGTTACGGAGCGAAAGCCGCAAGGTTAAACCTCAGTTAGCTACTCGACGGCGAAGAAACTGGCAATGGAGCTGCTCCCGAAGGTTTGAGTCAATGAATAGAAAAGCTATTTTTCTTTTGGCGTTATATTTCGCGGTTGGCGTCATTTACGCCGATGAACAACACCCAAAGCCCAATGTGCTGTTCCTGGCTGTCGATGACATGAAGGACTGGGTGAATTGTCTCGGCGGTTACGAGGGGGCTGTCCACACGCCGAATATCGATCGGCTTGCTAAACGCGGCACGCTGTTTACCAACGCGCATTGTGCCTCGCCGAAATGTGCGCCGTCGCGAGCGGCCATATTGACCGGCATGCGCCCTTCGACAACTGGGCTGTACGACAACGGTCATTGGTGGCGACCGAACCTTCCCGATGTGGTCACGATTCCGAAGCATTTTAGCAATCATGGGTATCACGTCGTCGGGACTGGTAAGATTTTTCACCACACTGCTGGCAATCATCCGCCGAACCAGTGGCATGAGTTCCATCGCCTGACGTTTCAGGAAGATCCTTGGTTTCGTGGCGCTAAACTGAACTATCCATGGTCGAAGCCTGGTCCCAAGCCGAAGGGGTTTCCGTTCAGCGGAGTGCAGGGGCTCGGCCATGAAAATGACTGGGGTTCGCTGCCGATCGTTGACGACGAGTATGACGATGTTCGCACGACAGACTTCGCCATTGAGTACCTCAATCGGGAACGTGGTCAGAACGACTCCTCGTTCTTTCTGGCCTGCGGATTATTTCGGCCCCATTTGCCGTGGTATGTCCCGCAGAAATACTTCGACCTTTACCCACTCGATGAGATCGTACTGCCGCGTGTTTGTGAAAACGATCTCGACGACCTGCCGGCTGAAGGGCTTGCGTTTGCCAAAGCCCGGCGCGGCGATCTTGAAACCATCCAGAAATCGGCCAAATGGAAACACGCTGTCCGAGCGTATCTCGCCAGCATCACCTGTGCGGATGCTCTACTCGGTCAAGTTCTGGATGCGTTAGACAAGAGCCCCCACTCTAAGAACACGATAGTCGTACTGTGGAGTGACCACGGCTGGCATCTTGGCGAGAAAAAGCACTGGCATAAATCGACGTTGTGGGAAGAGGCAACGCGAGTGCCGTTTATTATCAGCGCTCCAGGCCTTTCCCCCGGTTTATGCAACCATCCCGTCAGCTTGCTGGACATCTATCCGACATTGATCGACCTCGCCGGGCTATCAGAACTCGATTCACATGATGGCGTCTCGCTAAAACCTCTGCTGCAGGATCCGACGACCCAGTGGAATCGCCCTGCGGTAATCGAATACCAGCGTGGCAACGCGGCAGTTCGCTCGTCCCGGTATCGCTACATCCGATATCGCAGCGGCAGTGAAGAACTTTATGACCACAAAACCGACCCGAACGAATGGCACAACCTCACGGCTAGTCCTGACCACCTCGCCGTTAAAAAAGAACATGCGAGCTGGATCACAAAGGAGTGGGCGGATTCGGCGCCCACGAAGAATGCTTTTCGTTTCGATCATGAAACGTTCACATGGACCAACAAAGAGACCGGAGCTGTAACAAAAGGGAAAAACGAATGAAGCGACACAACAGTCCTCTACTATATATCCTTGTGTTTGCGTTGCTTGCCTTCATAGCGGACGTTCTCTCTGCCAATCAACCGAAGACCAATGTGATTCTAATTCTGATCGATGATCTCGGTTGGAAAGACGTCGGATGCTATGGAAGTAAATTCTACCAGACTCCCAATATTGACCGGCTGGCTGACGATGGAATGAAGTTCACCGACGGATACGCTGCGTGCAATGTGTGCTCGCCTTCGCGGGCTGCCATCGTCAGCGGTAAAAGTCCAGCGCGTTTGTTACTTACCCAATGGCTGCCGTCGGGCCGCTGGAGTGCAACGAAGAACAAGCTTCGTGAAGCGCGGTATATTTCAAACTTGCCTCTGGAAGAAGTGACCATTGCCGAGGCCATGCGGGAAGCCGGTTATCGAACCGCTTTCATGGGCAAGTGGCATCTTGGAACAGAGACCTATTACTACCCAGAACACCAAGGGTTCGACATCAATGTGGCTGGTCGCGACTACGGGGCTCCAGGAAGCTACTTCTATCCGTTCGAGGGCGGGTGGAATATCCCAACGACTGGAAAGAGGCTGAAGAAAGTGTCGCCGCTTTCAGGAAAGAACGGCGACTATCTCCCTGACCGGTTGGCGGAAGAAGCTGAGCAGTTCATTCGTAACAGCGCCGACACGCCTTTCTTCCTGATGCTTTCGCACTATGCTGTTCACACTCCTCTGCAGGCAAAAAAAGAAAAGATCGACCGTTACAACAAAATCCCAAAAGAACAACGCCAGGGCAAACCCGCATATGCCGCAATGGTGGAAAGTGTGGACGATAGTGTGGGTCGCATATTGGAGACCTTACGCGATCTGAAGCTCGACGATCAAACGCTGGTCGTATTTACGAGTGACAACGGAGGATTCGCAGGCGCCACCGACCACGCTCCGCTAAGAGCCAACAAGGGATCAAACTACGAAGGCGGAATTCGCGTACCGTTTATTATCAAGTGGCCAGGCAAGACCAGCCCCGGATCGGTATCGAACGAACCAGTGATCGGAATGGACATCTATCCGACGGTTCTTGAAGCAACAAAACATGACCTGAAACCGCACCAGCATATGGATGGAGTCAGCCTTGTTCCAATCCTGACCGGCTCCGGCGGTCTGCAGCGAGACGCGATCTATTGGCATTATCCGCATTACAATCAGCACCCTTGGGCGTTCCCATCGGGCGTGATTCGAGCGGGCCAGTGGAAACTGGTCGAAGCATACGAGACCGGCAAGCTATCACTTTTTAACCTTACCAACGACATTGGCGAAACTAGCGACCTCGCTGACAGTGAACCAGCAAGATTGGCCGAACTGCATGGCATGTTAAAGACCTGGCGCAAAGAAGTCGGCGCCGATCAAATGCGGCCGAATCCTGAATACAGGGGAGCGAAGAAATGATCAAGCCACATAGTCGGGGCCGCAAGAGATTCGGAGGATTCGTTTTCAGAACTTTTGCGAGTTTGGCTGCATTCTTGTTGCTGCCCCTCGTCGCCAACTCAACAATGGCCCGCGAACGGCCCAATATCTTGCTCATCGTCTCTGAAGATAACGGACCAGAGCTTGGCTGTTACGGTGATCCCTACGTGAAAACGCCTGTGCTGGACAAGCTCGCCAAGGAGGGTGTGCGGTTTGAAAATGCATTTGTGCCCCAGGCGGGTTGCAGCCAATCACGCGCCGCCTTATTAACCGGGCTCTACCCCCATCAGAACGGGCAGATTGGACTTGCGACATGGAAATTTCGCATGTATCGCGAAGACACGCCAAACATTATCCGCAGCTTAAAGCAAGCTGGCTATCGAACCGGAATGATCGGCAAACTGCACGTTAGTCCGGCCTCTGCGTTTCCGCTGGACATGCACAAAGTCTCCACCGCAAACTTCAGCCGCAAAGAGCTGGGCAAGTACGCGAAACATGCGGAAGATTTTTTTACCGCCAGCGAAAAGCCATTCTTTCTTAGCATCAACTATCCCGACGCCCATCGCCCGTTCACCACGCAGGTCAATGGTCTGCCTGAACATCCGCTGACCGGCGAAGATGTAAAGCCGTTGGCATATTTCGGACTCGATACGCCGGAACTTCGCCAACAGACTGCAGATTACTACAACTGCCTGGGTCGACTCGATTCGCTGGTTGGCGACCTGCTTGAGGCGCTTCGCCGGTCTCGAAAATTCGACAACACGTTAATTGTTTATCTCGGCGATCATGGAGCAGACCTGTTACGCGGAAAGCGAACTTCCTACGAAGGCGGCGTTCGTGTGCCGCTCATTGTCAAGTACCCCGGCAAATCTAAAGCACAGCAAGTTCGCAGCGAACTCGTTTCTACAATTGACCTAATGCCAACCCTGCTCGCGGTATCGGGCACCGATCCCGTCGCCGATTTACCCGGCCGTTCATTGTTGCCACTGCTGCGTGATGAGCCGACTGACTGGCGGGAATATCTTTTCACTGAGTTCCATTTGCATTCGGCCCACAACTTCTTTCCGCAACGCACGGTTCGCAATGCGCGGTACAAGTTGATTCAAAATTTATTGCCCGAACAACGCAATCCCGGTTACGACTTTACGCTGAAGAAATTCTTTCCTGGATTGCCCAAAACCATCGATGCTGCGCCAGCCCACATTCGAAAGGCCTATCATCGAATGGAAGCGCCGCGAGAGTATGAGCTATATGACCTTCAGACTGATCCATATGAGTTTCGGAATTTGGCGTCAGATGGAGAATATGCTGCGCCACTGTCCAAGTTGAAGAAGCAACTCGCCGACTGGCGAACCAAGACATACGACCCGCTGCTCAACTCCGGCAATTTGCAGAAGCTCAAAGCGGAAATCGAAGCCTGTTTTGAGAAAGGTAAAGCGGACAAATCACGACTCGAGTTGACCTACCCTGATTACTTCGCTTCAACGTCAGCGAGCCCACTTAAGAACGAGGCCAAACTCAACTCGCCAGATGTTCTGTTCATCACCGTCGACGACATGAACGACTGGATTTCGTTGCTTGATCCCAACTCGCCGATCAAGACGCCCAATCTCGAGCGTCTTGCGCAGCGCGGTATGTTGTTTACGCGAGCCTACTGTGCTTCACCGGCTTGCAATCCGTCGCGAGTCGCCACCTTGACTGGGTTGCGACCTTCGACGAGCGGCGTTTACGGAAACAAGAGCGATTGGCGCGGCGCGGTTCCCAATCGCAAGACAATCATGCAACGGTTTATGGCGGCTGGATATGACGTGCGTGGAGCAGGTAAAATTTTCCATCATCATTTGGATGGCGCGTTTCACGATGAAGCTTCGTTTGACCATTTTCAGCACATGCGCCCACAAATCTATCCGCCCAAAAAGTTGAACAGTGCCCCCAAATACGGATCACGCAATACCGACTGGGGTGAATGGCCTATACGTGCAGAGGACTCAATCGACTTTCACACCGCCAGCTTCTGCGCCAAGGTTCTTAGCGACGTCAAATCAGATGCGAAGCCTCTGTTTCTCGCCTGCGGAATCTACAAGCCCCATTCGCCGTTTTTCGCTCCCACCTCCTTTCACGAGTCCTATCAAAATATCGAGCTTCCCCTTCGGAAATCTGATGATTGGAGTGACCTGCCTAACGGGGCGGCGGCGTTGATGAAGAATACAAAATGGTTCTGGCGAGGAATGGAAAGCACTGAAAAGAATCGCGAAGGTGCATATCAAGAATTTATTCGGTCGTACGCCGCGTGCGCTACGTTTGCGGATGCTCAGATCGGTCGAGTAATCGATGCACTTGATAAGAGTTCGCGACGTGATAACACGATCGTCGTGCTGTGGTCGGACCATGGGTTTCATCTGGGCGAGAAAGACCACATCGAAAAGTTCGCATTATGGGAAAAGAGCAATCACATCCCGTTCATCGTCGTTGCTCCGGGTGTGACTAAGCAAGGCAGTCGCTGCGATCGACCGGTCGATATGACGGTGCTTTATCCGACCTTGTTGGCACTAAGCGGATTACCCGCCGACGAGACACGCGACGGTGTCAGTATTACGCCCTTGTTGCGCAAGCCTGAAGCAAAGTGGGACCAACCTGCAGTAATGACCTACTTGCGAGGAAATCACGCCATCCGTAGCGACCGTTGGCGTTACATTCGCTACGCGGACGGCAGCGAGGAACTTTACGACCATGAAGCTGACCCCAACGAGTGGAGTAATCTGGCCGTCGAAGAGCAATTTGCAGATGTGATTACGGCACATCGCAGATGGTTGCCCCGGACCGAAGCCAAACGAGTGCCGGATCTGAAAAAAAACAAGTCAAACAGTGAGAGCTCCCGATGAAAGGTCTCAGTGAAAAATCCTTGATGCCTACGATTTTTGTGGCGGTTCTGATAATTGTGTTATTACGTTCGGCAAATGCACAGGAACAGAGCGATCGTCCCAATGTCCTGTTCATTGCGATTGACGACTTGCGCCCCGCCCTCGGCTGTTTTGATGACAAAGTAGCCATTACACCGAATATCGACGCACTGGCCATTCGAAGCACTGTCTTCAACCGAGCTTATTGCCAGCTTGCTGTCTGTAACCCATCGCGGCTCTCACTGATGACCGGGCGACGGCCGGACACGATTCACGTGTGGGATCTGGCGACGCACTTCCGGAAGGCGCGACCAGATATTGTGACATTGCCGCAACACTTCAAAGATCACGGGTATCATACGCAAAGCATCGGCAAGATTTACCATGGAAGCGGCGAACCCTCAAAAGACCCGCAGTCGTGGTCAGTCGATCCGCTGCATGACCAAATCGGTTCTGCAAAAGTACGCTACGCATCGCCGGCAAATCTGCAGCGCAGGGGTCTAAAGAGATTAGCAGCCGAATCGGCCGATGTTGAAGACGACGTGTATATTGATGGCATTGTTTGCGGTTCGGCAGAGACGGCGATAGAAAAGTTAGCACAAAAAGCGAGCCCGTTTTTCCTGGCGGTTGGATTTCGCAAGCCGCATCTGCCGTTTTGCGCTCCGAAAAAGTACTGGGATCTCTACCAACGCGATTCGATTCCGTTACCTAGATATGCAAAGCATCCACAGAACGCTCCTGAACTGGCTGTGCGAAGCTGGAAAGAACTCGAAGGCTACAAGGACATTCCCACAAACGGACAACTGACCGAAACGAAGGTCAAAGAATTACGTCATGGTTACTACGCATGCGTCAGCTACGTCGATGCGCTAGTCGGCAGGTTACTCAAAAAGCTGAAACAGATGCAGCTTTCGGATAACACAGTCGTCGTAATCTGGGGCGATCATGGGTTTCATCTCGGCGAACAGGGCTTGTGGACAAAGGCCAACAACTACGAGCTTTCTACCCGCGTGCCGCTAATCATTTCCGTACCAGGACAGAAAAACACCGGATCAAAGAGTGACGCGCTGGTTGAACTCGTTGATGTCTTTCCGACACTTGCCGACGTATGTGGATTAAAAGAACCCGCAGGCATGGAAGGCATCAGCCTCAAGCCGTTGCTGAATGAGCCCGACCAGTCGTTGAAGAGAGCCGTATTCAATCAGTATCCACGCGCCCGCAGCTCACACCGCCATCGTGGTCATGGCGAGATTATGGGCTACGCTTTGCGTACCCAGCGATACCGATACATCGAGTGGCAGGATTGGGAATCAAAACAAGTCGTCGCTCGCGAGCTGTACGACCTTGCGTCCGATCCACAGGAAACTCGCAACATTGCGGGAATTGCAAAACACAAGGCAGCGGTAGAGGAAATGTCGCAGATTTTGTCCGCCGGGTGGCCAGCAGCCGTGGAATCTTTGACGAGCAAGCACGAATGAAACAGATCTCATTTCAACTTGTCATCCGTTTTCACTCCTCGGACGGCCACTCGTCACGGTCTGTATAACCGAGCATCCGTAATAGACGACTACCCGACGCTGAAACCCTTTGTGTCAAAAAACTCAGATCTCCGAAGCCGTGCAAGATTAAGCGATAGCCAAATCGCCCAAAACCCGCGATACGTGGAACCAAAAAGAAAGGCTCGCCAGAATTAACTGACGAGCCTGTTTTGACTGTTGGCCAGGTTGTACGTCCTCACCAAAAAGTTAAGTGGAGGCGGCCTCAAGGACTCGCAACGGGGCTAGTGAGAATTAGGCGAATAATTCTCAAAGACTCACCACCAGTAGACAAGAGTCCGAGGATACCATTGACTCACTCGTGGCGGCTGTTATTCTATATTTGATATATGTTCTGTATTTAGATTTCCAGGCAAATGGTTTCATCCCTCCGAAGCAAAGCTTCAAAAAGAACGAACAAGGCTGAAAACGGCAAAGCTGGATCCGCACCGGCAATTGATCGCGGCTTCGACATCTTGGAATTGCTCGCCACATCCCCCGAGGGCCTTACCTTGTCGGAAATAAGCGATGTGCTTTCGGTGCCCAAGAATTCAGTATTTCGCATCACCCAAACTCTCCAGGCACGAGGATATCTTGAGCGGGAGAGCCATTCGTTGGTTTTCCGATTGACTTCCAAGATCCTTAATCTGGCGCCACACAACTGGGTTGGACCAAGCTTGACCGACGTTGCCCGAGGTCCTATGAAACATTTGCGCGATGAGTTGCGAGAAACCGTACAGTTAGGAGTATTAAGTGGGCTGGAAGGGGTCATCATTGATCAGGTGGAAAGCGACCAACCTCTGAGGATCACCGTTAATTTGGGGCTTCGATTCAAACTTCACAACAATGCTCCTGGCAAACTACTACTTGCTTTCCTTGCGACCGAACGTCAACAGGAGGTTCTTGATCAAATAGAGCTTGATGCGACAACGAAGCGAACGATTACAAAAAAGCCCCTGCTGAAAACAGAATGCGAACGAATTGTAAAGCAAGGTTATTCTACGGATTACGCTGAAGCAGACGATGGTATCCACTGCATCGCTGCACCCATATTCGGAATAGACCGCGAGGTGGTTGGCGCAATTTGGGTTTCGGGACCTGCGAAACGGTTACCCAAAAGCCGCTTTCGGGAACTGGGGACAAAGACGATCGCTGCGGGAAATAGAATCACGTATCTCATTGGAGATTCAGCGTGAACACTAAGCCAGCATTGGTTTTTATGGTTGTTGGGTCATGTGCTTTTCTGCTGTTCTCGGCTGCAGTTGAAGGTCAACAGCACACAGAGAATCTATTCCAAACATACTGCTTCGATTGCCACGATGATGGAACGCCAGAAGCGGATCTCAGCCTTCGGGATCTACTCAGCAAAAAAGAAAAAGACGCGACGCTGGTATTTGAGAACCTGATCACGAACAAAATGCCCCCTGATGACGCCGATCAACCGGACGATCGAGAACGGTTGGAGATGCTGGGCTGGCTCGCGAAACGGCAGTCGAAACTAGCTCCGAAGTCGTTTCGGCGAATCAGCCGCCATGAATTTGTTCAAACGGTCAACGATCTATTGGGGATTCGTCTCGACCTTTCCGATTCGATTCCTGAAGATCGCGGAACGCACGACTTTGATTCCGATCGAAAGATCGTGCTGACTAGCCAGATGCTCGGCGCGTACTTCGCCGCGGCGGACGAGATGCTGGAGGTCGCCTTGCCGGAGAGGGGCTTTGAGCCGGAACGCGTCTGGGTCACCAATGCCATCATGGATAGTAACCCGGCCTTCCATGGTTTGGTACGAAAATACAAAGAGGGCTTGCTCTTTTCGTGGATCCGACAAAACAACGGTAGTGCGTACTCGTTCTTTTATGACAAGTTCGAGCCGCCGGTTGCCGGTTGGTACGATCTCACGTTTGACGCTGCGAAGATGGGGGACTTCAAGGAGGACATCAGCGTCGTGGTGTTTGCGGGCAAGTGGTATCTCCAAGACGATCGTCCGCAACCGCAGCGTTTGCTCGATGTGATCTCGCTGAGTGCCAAAGAAGTCAAGTCGTATACAGTTCGCGCTTTCCTGCGCCCCGGCGAAAACGTCTCAGTTCACTGCTATTCCAAGCATACCTTTGGGCAAAAAAGTGGCGACCGGGGGGCGTACATCAAGCAGTTGAAGGTGCGCGGGCCAGTGTTCGATCAATGGCCTCCGTCGGTGTTCGCCAAGGTCTTCACCGGCTTGAAAACGGAGATGCCCGCCCGCGAGTCAACTCCAGCCAAAGACGCAAGAACGGCATTGAAGGTTGCTATTCCTTCCTCTCCTGAAGACGAACTCAAAGCCGTGATTCGGCGCTTTGCCGAGCGCGCTTTCTCGTCGACGCTTACAGAAGGTGAACTGTCGCCCTACTATCAGGTCAGCTTGCAAGCACTGACTGAGCAAGGCGACTTTATTCAGGCGGCCAAGGCTGGCATGAAGGCCGTGATCTGCTCGCCCCGTTTTCTCTATTCACCGGGAATTCACGCCAACGCTTCTCAGAAGACGGCCAGTGCGCTGGCCCGCACGTTGTGGCTTTCCGTGCCCGACGCAGAACTCTTGCAACGTGTCGCTCAAGACGAATTCACCGCAAGTTCGGTGAGAGACGAGATTCACCGCATGCTTCGCGACGAGCGCTCACAACGAATGGTTCATTCGCTTTGCGATCAGTGGCTAAATCTGCGGTCGTTCAACAAGGTATCGCCATCGCTAAAGCTCTATCCCAGGTACGACGACTTGCTGAATCACTTTCTGCCGCTGGAGACCGAAGCTTACCTGCACTATCTGATCAAAGAAAACTTACCTGTCAGCTACCTGATCGACTCCGACTTTTCGATCCTCAACCAAAGGTTAGCCCAGCATTACGGCACCGACGGTGTTTACGGACAGCGAATGCGCAAGGTTACGCTCGATCCCCAATCACCGCGCGGCGGCTTGCTGACGATGGGCAGTGTGCTAAAGGCGACGACCGACGGTTTTGATACCTCGCCCATCCTGCGTGGCGCATGGATTTCCAAGAACATCGCCGGCAACACGCTGGCTCCGCCGCCGGATAACGTTAAGGTGATTGAACCGGACCCCAGTCATGCCACTTCGCTACGGGAACAAATCGAAGTGCATAAGCACAACGCAACCTGTAACGCCTGTCATAAAAGCATCGACCCGTACGGATTTGCTTTGGAGAGTTTCGATGCCACTGGCCAGTGGCGCACGAAGTATCGGGTCGAAAAGCCTCACGGCGGTACCTTCCAGTTCCGGCTGGAAGGTTATTACGGCCTGGCAGGCGAGGTCGATTCGTCTGGCGAAATCGATGACACACAGTTTGATAACGTGTTCGGTCTGAAGCAGATTCTGTTGTCGCGGCATCGAAAGGTTGCGTATAACTTCGCCAAGAAATTCTTTGAATATGCAAACGGTTTAGAACCAACGCTCAAACAACGACTCGACCTGTTCGAGTTGATACCTGAGAAAGCCGAAAATTGTCGAATGAGAGACCTGATAGCTGATGTATTGGTCTATTCATTTGCGAGGGACTACAAATGAGCAACGCGAACCGACGAGATTTCCTGAAATTTGGCGCGGCCTTGCCGCTCGCCTTGAGTGCGATGAACCTCAGGGCAACCGAGAAGAAGAAGGGTCCGCCACGACGGATCATATTCATCTGCAATTCGCTTGGCTTCTATGCGCCGCACTTCTTCCCGAAAAAGCAGGGCGACATCGCGACGTCGCGCTATCTGAAGGAGATGAAGACCCTTGAAAAACTCACGGTGTTCGAAAATTTCTTTCACCCAGGCATGGAGACCAGCAATCACGACTCGGAAAAATCATTCCTGACCGGCGCGGCCAAACCAGAGTCGTCGACGTTCGTGAATTCGATCTCACTGGATCAGATCCTGGCCAGACGGTTGGGTAGCGAAACTCGCTTCCCGTTCCTCAACTTCAGCATTTACGACCGTGGCTGGGGCTGTTCGTGGAATGATCGCGGAGCGGCGATCCCGCCGTTGCATGACGAAGAACAGATATTCAACATGCTTTTCGGGGAAGAGGATGTCAAGGCGAAGAAGCGGCAACACGCGCGCGATCAATACGTCCTGGCTTGCCTGAAACGTGATACAGCGCACTTGCGGCGAACGAGTTCGGAACACGGCAAACTAGACCAGTACCAGCGAGTGATTCGCGAGTTGGAGTCGCAGCTCAAACACGAAGCATTCTGGCTCAACGCAAAAAAACCGACGGTCGAAAACTCACTCAGCACCGATACCGAGTTCGAATTTTCGACTAAGGTGCATAACTTGTTTGAACTTGCCAAACTGGCGTTTCGAACCGATTCGACTCGCGTGATCACCGTTTCGTTAGATTGGATCTATGGAGCCATCAAAGTGCCTGGGGCCACCGGCGGTTGGCATACGTTGTCGCACCATAGCGGACGAGCGGAGACTATTTCTTCGCTGAGTCGCATCGAAATCGATATCCTTCGCCGCTGCAACCAGTTTTTGTTCGATCTCGATCAAATTCCTGAAGGTGGCGGCACGCTACTCGACAATACAACCGTCGTGATGGGCAGCAACTTCGGCGATGCTTCCAATCATACCTGTAACAACTTGCCCACCATCGTCGCCGGTGGTGGCTATCGTCACCAGACGCATACAAAGCTGAAGCCCCAAACGCCCCTTTGCAACCTCTTCCTTGAATTGCTGCACCAGCACAACATTGACATTGGCAGCTTTGGCAGCAGCGAAAAGAACATGCAACTGCTTAAAGCGTGAGCGTGGCAGAATTGGTGAACAGCATGTTGGGGCCTTGGACAAACGGCATCCCCTCAGCGTCCCACCACAAGGCGTAACGTCGATCGTTCCAATTCCAGAACCACGGCATCGCGCCTTCGCTGACTGGTAACGACTTGATGGATAGCCAGTCGAGTCCTTCGTCGATTCGTTTTCGAAGTTCTTTTTGCAACGCGTACATTCCGTTTGAAGGACCATTGCCACTGGGTTGATCGACAGGCCCAATCAACTCGACCGGCATTTTCTTTCACAGGACGCATTTGGGGTGTATCCCGTGACTTTGAGCCTTTGGGGCCGTTTGAGCCTTTTTTGGGCCGATTTTCGGTGGGGTGCGTCCTGCGAACTTCGCCGGCCAACTTTTCGGAAAGCGTGAAAATCCCGCGATACGTGGGGCAAAAAAGAAAGGCTCGCCAGTTGGTGCTGACGAGCCTGTTTTGTTTTGAGCCGGGTTGTAACTCCGGCGTGAGTGGAGGCGGCCACCGAGACTTACAACGGGGCTAGTAAATTGCGGTCGTTGAAAAAGCGATGCGGAATGCCGTCCATCAATAACTCACTCACTATCACGCCGAGCGACCGCACCAGGGTTTGGACAACGAGTTGATTGTACCGTTGCAACACTCGCCGATTGTCGACGCCAAAATCGAATCCAGCGAACGACTCGGCGGTTTGCTCCGCTCCTATCGCCGAGCAGCTTGAGTTCGCAAAACCGATTCTCTTTCAACCCGCCAACTCAAGACAATGGGCCGGTCGCTGCTGCGCCCAAACCGAATTCGTCCTCAACTTTGGCCATCTTGGACGAACTTGAGTATCGATCTCGGCTGAATTTTCTGTTTCAAAATGACCCCGCCTCGCTTTTCGTCGTTCAAATTTCCCGTTCGACTTTTTTGACCCCACGACCTTGATGCGCAAAAAATACTGGTACGTGGTGCCGAAGTGATTGCGTTCCGTAACCGATCCGATGTTATCGCAAGCATGTTCGTTCACCGTTAGGCACGCCGACGCCGGAAGGTCATAGCTACAATGCTCAGCGAGAACAAGGTTACCGACGTAGGTTCCGGCACTCCAACAATCGCGTTCGCATTCAATCGACGGTTCGGGCCGACACCGCTTGGATATGCAAATGCACCAAACCCATAAACCTCTCCAGCTGAAATCGACGCAACCCCGGCACCTGCTACGGGAGTTCCTCCGAAGGCGTGAAGGTCATCTCCTACGCCTGTATAATTAAATTGAGCTGCAATACGATAGGTTGAACTTGCATTAAGTGTCACCGGCGTTGCCAAGTCGACGAATCGCCAAATGTCAATCAGATCTCCGGAGCCCGCTGTAACATTCGCAGATGCAACCAACGTGCCTGCATCGGTGTCCCAGATACCGACTTGGTGATCCTGGCTTAACCCATCTCGCAAAGCATCGTAAACTCCCAAACCTTTTACGGAGATGTCTTCGGCACCTACTGTGAATTCAAGTCCAGACCTATAAGCATTTTGAAGGTTGTCACTGCCAACAGCAGTCGAGGACGTAAACAATAGATCTTGGCAGGCCGACGCACTGCTGCAAGAGAACAATGAGAGGGCAAATATCGCGATCAATAAACCAAATGGTTGTCTGTTAGTCTTACTCATTCTTTTACTCATATACTTCGTGATAAGGATTTTAACTGATAAGGATTTTAACTGATAAGGATTTTAACTGATAAGGATTTTAACGGAAAAAATTTTAACTGATCTATTGGAAATTTGAAAGGGAGTCGTGCCTGCGATTTAGTCGCCGAACAAAATCGAGGTTATCAAAGCAGAAGCCGATCTTCTGAAGACCGATCGTTCGATTAGGTCTGAGAAAACAAGGTGGCCCCCAAAAGGTGAGTCTCGCGATTTTGAGCCTTTTTGGCGAGTTGAGCCCTCAAGATTTAGAATCATGAGCACAAGTGAGTGCCGCGTTTTAGCTGCCATGCGAATCTGCAAAACGGCAGTTTTCGCCGGTGTTTCGTAGAAAACGAACAAA
>Ga0214479_100433_pt1 | contig 24905 bp, 17 predicted proteins | sample M1_20Mar14CPVII9_5_FD_165054 | JGI IMG/M metagenome (GOLD analysis project Ga0214479, IMG submission 165054) | Marine eukaryotic communities from Monterey Bay, California, United States - M1_20Mar14CPVII9sort6BwellE14 | ecosystem: Environmental > Aquatic > Marine > Unclassified | place: USA...
AAAGGTGGAGCATTTGCAATTATGAATCATCAGTTTAGAAGAGCTTTGGGAGTTAGTATCGTGAGAGATATGGCTAATCATAAGCTATCTCGATTACATTATGTTCGAGCTACTGCAGAAGATGCTAAGTATACAGCAGAGGCTAATCATAGTGATAAAAAAGGATGGTCTTATGGTAGTGGAAGAAGTGGATGGTATTCTAAGCATACTCCGGGAGGATATGCTAATTTTGAACAGTTCCGTAACGGGAACTTCTTTGGTACGCTTTAGAAGTGTGCTGACCGATTAACTTGGAGTGCGTGTGAATATTGAATATTCGCGTGTGAATTTTTGTGTTTGAAGACACGGAGCTCGAAACTGTTCCGGAGCGGTACTCTCAAAAATGTTACTTCGTTTCGTACCATTCGGCCGTTCGACGGCTACTAGCGGCCAATATTGTCGAACAGAATATTGAACAATACCTATCTGTACCAGAATTCCATGCTGAATCCAATGATGGTACTCTTTTTCCACCAAATTAAACACAGGAGCCAATATTTAGCCTAGAAGTCTCATAATTGCAAAAATGTAGGTGGTTTATGCAGCACTTAACTTTTGCAATATATTCATCAAATATTGACCATATCAAAGGTTATAACATCCTATCCTAGCTAAAATTGCACGTAGAATTCGAATATTGCAACCGCTTGGAGCCAAATCCAACGTGGGACGCAGTATTGCAAATATGTGATTTTGATTCTAGGCTACTAAGCTCAAAAAATGAAAAGTCAATCTTTTCACATGCTAACTTCAGAATATCTTAGTTCAAGTGATATATAGCAATCTTTGTCATGAGAGAATTGTCATATATATCATATTTAATGAGCAGTGGCCGGATACATGTAGATGAAAGTGTAGGTCTAACCTAAACATTTAGCCAACCTGAGCCAGAAAATACAGGGGCCAACTAACAAAATTATGACTAAAGTGGGGTTCTGGTACGAATCTCGCTAACTTTTTTTAGGGACCTCTCCGGAACAGTTCGAGGCAGAGTGAGAGTGGGATGGGATACGTAGTAATAATTTTGTACATAAACATACCTTGACTACATATTACCTCTTCTCGACCTTCCCTACTACCGCCATAACTTATTGAATATCATCCTGCCATATTATGTACTGTTTTGGTGTCGTCATATTGCTACTCTCGTTGAGTTGTGTGGCAGTAGAATCTTTCTCATTGGTTTCAACGTCATCAACAAAATGCAGCCAACCAAAGCATATATCTGATGTGCGTCACTGTTCCAACTCGCGCCAATTACTTGGTAATACTTTGCAATCACCTACTATGCAACTCAAATCAACTAATGATGATAAAGAGACGAACGTAGCATTAGATACAACAGAGCTAAAAGCATCACAAACTCGTGAAACACCAACACTAACCAAAGAAGATAAATCATTCATTACTTCAATTTACAATGCATGCTCAGGTGATACCACAGCATTGGAGAATACACTAACAGCTAATTTAGATACTATGCATCCTCGATTGGTAGTAGCATTGCAATTAGCAGCCGAGAAGAAGGAGTGGAAAGTAGAAGACAATGATGATAGTGAGGAATTTGCAAAACAAATGATAAAAGTTGGTACATCCTTACAAAATATACTTGATACAAAGTTAAAGGATGGACGAGAATTACTAGCATCATTATTAAACAGTGGTGAGATACGTAAATTAGACAGTATAATTGGTAAATCTGCCAAGGATGGAAAGTTGGACATGAGTTTCTTTACTGTTTTGAATATGAATATTAAGGATGCAGCTTTGAATAATGAAGGTGGCGACCCGATATCACCAACATTGGCAGCAGGGGAGGGACAACCAGAAATAAAAGGAGAGGAAGGTGAACCAACAGTAGGTGCTAATCGTGCTCAAATCCTACAACATATATACACAAGATGTCAAGAGGAATTAGAAAAGAATGTCCCGCCCGGTATTGGATTATTAAACAAGTTACTACGGACTGACATTCCATCGATACGTACCAATCAATTATCACATTACTTAGGTCCACAAACGACTAGTATAACAAGTCCAGATGGCAAGACGATTGAATTGGGCGGTAGTGGTAAACCATTGGTATCACATACTGAATTTACTGATGCGTTATCAAGTGCGGTTAATCAAATCCGTACGTTGGAAGCAGCGGGTGGTACCGATCGACTAAGTGCTACAAACTTAGTCGAGAATATTAGAACTATAGCAAAGGATGCACGGGTTGTATTGGTGGAGAGTTTTGGTGAGGACAGTGATATTGTGAATGAGTTTCAAAGGGATTTGCAGCCGGTATTTAGACCTGGAAGTAAGGTGGGAAGTAGTTAGGCTTAGATTGTAAGATATCCATCGAGTTTAAACGGCATGAAACTAAAAGAAGTATGTAATTATGCTTTATTGTTAAGACCCTCTCTTCATCTCTACTTCCCCTTTTCGTTTTGACCAATCATTTAACTTTCAAATCTCCCCAAACCATCAAAACCCCAGTCTCTTTTGATGAGTTTGACATCGTATCCTGACCACCAACACTTCGGATAGTTTTCATATTTGATCTACACCCCTCACACTAACACAAACACCCCGTTTTTAATAATCCTATCTTCTAAAGTTGTTTTATCTTGCCTCAAATTGAATTACTGCAATAAAGAAGAGAAATTTAGGGATTTGTTAGAGGTGAACAGTTCAATTTGTATAACTCATAGCAATATTAATATATGTTGAAATGAATAGTATGTCCCCTCCGCAAATAAAGTTTATCCTCAGTATATTATGAGACCTATTGAAAAGGAATATGCCATCTCAGATGGAACACATCACTTTGTCAAAAGTACTCAAAATACTAGGTAATCTCATGTAGAAAATCCATCATAGGAGACACACTACATACTACCGCCTAACCAATACTTGTACCCCATAGCCCAATAATTATTGCAAACCACCTATCATATATCTACCATAATATAACTTACATCGCTTGGTACGAGTTTTATATAAAATTCGAAAACCACATTGTCGACATCGGACAGGGTCTCCACCTTTAATTAAATTCTTGGCGCCGCAGTCACCACATCTATATTCGACTCCACGCATTATTGGGATTCCTCCTGTTGTTGCAGTTGTGCCGGTGGTGGTTGTTTGTGCCGCGTTCATATTGATAATAGAGGTTTGAGTTGATACGATGTGCCTGATTATTGGCTCTTTGCAATTTTGCAAGTAAATTTTGAGTTTGATAGATCTACCTCAAGGTATTTCATATGTCCTATGGTGGCCACTAAATACGATGCAAATACGGTATATGAAAGCTTTGGTTGTTGTTGTCTATTGCATTCAATAAATAGTACCTAGTTGCTGCTTCTTTTCTAGTGGTGTGTGCATGTAAGAATACGGTATCTTTTGTGTAAGTTGTAAGAGATTTTTGAGTAGAGGGCAGCGAGCAATGCTATTGCAATCCAGCACGGCAGTTCGTATACACTAATACCGGCTTAACATCTATTTTATACTATTATTTTGAGGTGGAGTTATCCGGCGCCAGTATTCTGTATTTACAGTCTAAAGAAGAGAGATTAATATGTTGAGTTGAAAAACATTATTGACTTGGGGTCACTATTGTACTACCAATATAACAATATCCCTCTAAATTGACAATACAAATTATATTATCATGAATGATACAAAAGAGAGCAACGAGCCGGATACAAAGAAGAGGAAAGCAGATAATGAGTCTACTCCGAAAGATCATGAGTTGGTTAGTTGCAATAACAAAACACAATCTATTGATATTGATTCATTCAACAATGATATAGTCATACGCTTTGCATCATATCTATGTTCACGAGATCTTGTTAGTCTAGCATTATCATGCCGGAAGTTTGGTAGTAGGCAATTACATGATAGAGAGTTATCGTTAGTGGAGACTACAGCACAGAAAATTATGTGTAATGCCGAACAAGAAGAAAGAGGTGCACTGCCAAGAAGGACCAATCAAACATACATTGAATTATATTCAGAGCTGGAACAGTATAGAGAACCACGAGTATTTGATCACTTAATCGGTGAAGGTATAACTTATGCTACTCACGATGACGAGTCCCATATAATATTTGTCTCTGGTTGTAAGAGTACGGCGATTTGCAATCATGTAATGAGAGCAGGTAAACATTATGCAACATTTACAATCATGGAAGAAAGTAGTAGACGTATTGGAATTGTTAGACCATTAAATAATTTGGGGAATTCTTCAAGCGATGATGATAGCGAAGAAAACAGCTCGATCATTGATGTTTGGAATAGTTATCCCGGGGGTCGGAGATTTTTTGATCCATTCATCCCAATATTTGAAGAAAACGAGTCAAATGAACTCTTAGAAAGATGGGGAGAAGATGGTGTAGACTATTGCTCGCTCACTGTAAATTACAGGGGGGGGCGTTGCTATTGGTGCAGCTGGCAGCCAGAGGATGGGCGTAAAATGTGTCAATGGAATGGTAGTGAAGGGTTTGATGTAGGTGATGAGATTGGCATGCTTCTGGATTTAAATGTTGGTACCCTTTGTATATACAAAAATGGACGGAGGTTGGGTATATTAAAAGATGGATTAGCAGGCGAATATTGTTGGGTTGCAACTATGTGGATGGAAGGTGATAGTCTTCGTATTAAAAAAGGACATCTTCCTGATTAAGTTAGTAGAGAGAGAGAGGTGGTACACAAGGATAAGTTTAGTGCCCGGTATTATATTTTGCAATTACTACCCAAGATCTTCTTTACTATTTACTATCTATTCAACTTTGTACAATTCAGTATACTTCTCTGTCAAGTTATCCAAGAAGTACTTGGTATTGAGAGGCTCGCCTACTTGAGCAATGAGCATCTCATCAAGAGACTTGTACCTCTTCCCATGAATGTGTACCTTGGATGTTAACCAAGCACGAATCTTATCAAACTCTCCTCTCTCGATCATACCATCCATATCCGGCAAGTCTTGTTTGCAATAGTGAGCCAACTGAGCAGCCATCAAGGCACCGATAAGGTAGGTTGGGAAGTACCCAATGGCTAAGAATGACCAATGAATATCTTGCAAACATCCACGAGTATCATCTGGCACATCAATGTCAAGGAAAGACTTCATATCTTTATTCCAACGCTGAGGAATGTCGGCAATATCAAGTTTGCCAGCAATCACATCCCGTTCAATATTGTACCGCAAGATGACATGCAATGGATATGTAAGTTCATCAGCCTCAACTCGAATAAGGTTGGTAAAGTCCACAGCATTAACAGCAGCATACATCTCCTCCGCTGAATAGTCAAAATTATCCTGGTCCTTCTCAAATGCCTCTTTAAGAATTGGAGTAGCCCACTTGTAAAACGCCTTTGACTTTCCAACATGTCGTTCCCAAAATAAAGATTGAGATTCATGCACACCCATACTAAGAGCTGAATCCAAGCTTAATTCCGAATCACCTAGGTTTTGTTCATACATTGCGTGTCCTCCTTCATGAATGGTGCCCATCAATCCCTGATACCATTCATCTTCATTAAATCGGCTGGTGATACGTACATCTGAGCCTGATAATGACATGGTAAACGGATGCACAGAAACATCGATTCTGCCATGACTCTCATCATATCCCAATGCCTGAACAATCTTTTGAGATGCCTCCTTCTGTGCATCAATCTTAAACTTACGGCCTGATAATGGTGCTAATGATGGTTGATTGATACTACTACGAATCTTACTAATGAAGGGCACCAATGCAGACTGTACTTCACCAAACAATGTATCAATTCGTTCTTGAGACATTCCCATCTCGAAGTCATCAAGCATTGTTGAGTAGGTGGACGTATCCTTGTTCTCTCCACGGACTAAATTGGCTTGTTCGGCAGCAGTATCAAAACAATCTTTGAGGTATGGTGCAAATGAATCAAAGTCATTCTTCTCACGAGCCTTTTAATATCATAGGTTGAGCGTTGTTGATCATATTGAAGTGTAAAAGAGTGAGATTTGAGATTTGAGATAAGATATCATACATCGAATGTGACCATATCATTGAGCACATCATATGAACATATCATTGAGCAACACTGCAATCAAAACTGCAACATTAACACAGTATACACATACCTGAACCCAAGCATGATTAGCCGATGCTTCCAACTTTGCTTTCCGAGCCGCCAATTCGCTAGGAATGCAAATCCTTTTATCATAATCTCGTTTCTCTAATTCCAAAATACGCTTTGCAGTTTTCAAATCTTCTTCATTCACCTTCTTTTCATCATCACAAGATGTAGTTAATTCATTTAAATCTTCCATTGCCTTTTCAATTAATGTACCAATTTCAGGATCGGTTGACTTTTCATGAAGGATTGTTGCAAGTGTTGCCATTTGTTTACCACGAGCTGCAGAGGTTTTATCTGTCTGCGACATGAAAACTTGACGATCATAATTCAATACAGATGAAGCATGGTTGAGATGTGTAATGGTACGTAGTTTATCGAGTAGTGATGCATAGGATGGTGAATGTTCTTCCAATGTTAGTGGTGTAGTAGATGGTACTGTTGTTGTGGTGGCGGTCATACTTCTTGCAGTTTGTTGTTTAGTTGTAGAAGAAGTAGAGGCAATGATTCGACGGGGGGCAAAAGCTAATGCAAATGAAGCTGATCGGATACTGAGCATATAGGAGCTGCTAGCGGTGAATGATAGGATGCAATACAGTATACAGATTGCACGAGAGGTGGGTATCATGGTCAAATATAAAAGCTATAGATGCTCTCTAAGTTGCAATTTGCAATTTGCAATGCAAAATGGCAAGAAAATCTTGATGAGTCATCACCAGTTGATAGATAGCAAGGTCTCGGAATCAATTGCAACTATATAAAGACCAAGAGGTTGTGCCGAGAACCAAATATATGCTATTATGCGGTGGTTAATATATGCCAATTACTTATCAATGCCATATCTTTCATTGGTGTTGTCGCCTCGACTAAAGTAATCAAGATACCAACTTTTTTCTCCCCATTATTCCCAATTTATACTTTGTACCTTACAATATTGTTTGGTATTGTTCGGGTTAGATATCTCTAGTAAAATAGTATATACGGTTATAATATTGAATACTAAACAGTGTTCAAGTTGTATATTTGGTGGTGTAAGCCGAGGAAAGTAGAAAGGATACCACGTACCAATACATCTTTTCTATGTATTATATCATAACAACAAGGAAATCATGAGTAACAATAAAAGTGAAGAACCGGATATGAAGAGGAGGAGAACTAATGATGATTCAATATCTAATATATCAGATCTACCCGACTTGGTATTGGTAAACATTGCAAAGTATTTATCAAAGCCATCAATACCTCTATTTGCAATTGCAGTAACACCACAACAATCACCGATTGGTACCTCTAACACATCTGATATTACTTGGCAACCAACATCAACAAGTAATGCTATTATAACCGGTGCATATGGGGAATGTCACACATTGGATTTTGGAGAGATTGAGGAAATTTTGGCTTCAAAACTAACAGACCTTCAGGTTCGTGATATTCTAGTGTGTATTGATGCTATTCACAATCTCAAGGTATTAAAGTTAGCTGGTTGTATCAATATTGAAGGGCACGGGTTAGATGTATTACGTGGATCTCTTGTGTTGGAATGTATTGAATCTCACAAACCACAACTTGTCAATGACGACAACCCTCCGCAATTGAGATTATCTCCCATTGCTATTATTTCTTTACTTGAAAGTATAGTTGCATCTCCCGGAAACAAATTACAACACATGTACTTCCCTGACATCGTATATAGTGATAGTGCTGCCTTAGTTGACAATTCCAATGTGCTTCATGTTTGTACTCGTATGGGTATCATACCGAGGTGTGGTGCTTTGGTCAAACATCACCCGTCTTCACGGACACGGAGGGGGCGTCCAGATTGCCCATACTGTCAATGTAAAGTTATTGAATATATGATGTCGCAAGGTAGTTGCTCAAGGGCCAGGGCAGTTGAAGTTTTAGAGCTGAATGATTGGAAAATAATCAGTGCTTTGACGAGTCTAGTCATGAGTCATGGGGGGTTAGAAGAGAATAACTTCTTCTAAGATAACTCTTGCAATACAAATATTTATCTAGATCCACAAACTTATCTCTACATACACATATCTCTCTTCACAACTTTAGATTCTCCGACTGATAGACAATACTAATCGGTCATCCTTGCTGTCTACTATTCTGATACTCAACAAACAAATCTCATCCTTTATACCGATCCAACTTAGAACTCAGCAGTATTACCTGAAGAAATAGCATCCTCGCCATTGGTAATTGCCAACAACTCCTTACTACTAACAACTGACCCATCATCATTATCTCCTGCCTCAATCTGTTCAAGATCATTATCACCTCCTCCATCCTCAATACGAGCTAATTGAAATTCCTCATCCTCCTCTTCCTTATCCTTTCGTGGCATTAGGACATAGGCAATCAATGCCAATACTACCACGGCGGCAATTGCAATACCGGCAATAGCTCCACCGGACAAACCACTCGATGATAAATCAGTACCATTCCCACCTCCTGAATTATCCACAATTCCATCAAAGGGAGGTGTAACACTTGGACTTGACGTAGGTGAATTCGTCGGAGAGACACTCAAACTAGGTGCCGAACTAGGATTAGACGTTGGACTATCCCACCAACCTTCCATTGGAAGTTCTTCGATATCAGTACTACTATCACGTTCGGGACGATCTAATACATTTTCAGGTCCAATCGCATCAATCGTCGTCTTGCAAATGTCAATAATATAATCCACCAATTGGTCATTCATACTATCAACATATGTAGTGTTAATACCCTGTACATTCAAATTGGCACGAGGACCCTGACAACAATTATCTCTACCACCAAATTGGGAACACTGACAACTTAATGTAACGAATGCAAACTTATTCACCATGGGTAAATCATCATAGGATGTAATATTGTTTAATGTAAAGTATCCATTGGACATACCATCTGTAAAGATGTAATAATCTTCAGGACCTAATCGTCCGTTATCACCGGCGGAGGCTTCTAATGTGTTTAAACATTTTTGGGAGATGTAAATCTCTTCTTCTAAGGCTTCGACACGTAGTTCTTTGGTAATGTTAGATAAGGTGGCATTATTTGTATTAACTGTCGCTTCAGTGACATTTACTGTAATCTCCTCTTCTTCCTCGTTCTCGATAATTGTTGCAAATACAACAGTGGTATTATCCTCGGTGGTAATATTAGTTGTTGCAATGGATAGAGCTTTAGTCTCTGGCTTTGGGTCAGCCTTCTTAGCCTTTTTATTAGGCTTACCGTTCTGAATAAGCTGTGCCAATCCGATTTTGTTTACCTCTTCTTCCTCTGCTTCCATTACCTCTTCTTCTTGGAGATGACGGGCATCGGCCAATCTAGGGATATTGTCACCACTACTGACAATGGTTTCATCTTCTTCCCATGGCAGATCGGCATCTGCAGCGGCTTGGATGGATGTACTACGTAGATAACGATGGGAGGAAGTAGCAGCTGACAATGTCGTCGGTGTACTACTTGCCAAGAGAAGAGTGGAGAGCACAAGTTGTGATCGTCGGGAGGTAGTCATCTTTTTTGTGTGTTGTTTTGTATCTTTGCAAATAATGTGTTTATGGAATAATAGTAGCAATGTATTGTTGATTGTAGTGTTCTGTTGGGGTTATGATTGTATGTGAGCAATACTGAATGATTAGGTGGCATCAAAATCATCAAATCGAGTTTTCGCATTGTCTTTCTTGAGCTTTTGTCGGCGGTTTGGTATCCATTTCTGCTAATTTTATTCACTAAAAGATATGATATGTGTGGTAGTTGATCTTAGTTGATTGTGCTTGAAGAGGCGTGAAAGAGGCGGTGGGGTAAGCTGCTCGGCTACTGTTCGTAGTAGAGATAGAAGAGATCGTATATCTTTTGGCGGATCTACAAATTTCTGTACGATACTGTACCTCGACACATCAAAAATAATGACACATCAATTGCAATGTCATCAACAATGGCCTCTCAAAGATGAGAATAATATCGAACTCATACTACCCTCTGAATTGTATTGGAAGTATATCTATCCTTACACTGCCGTCGATGACCGTATCATTATCAACAAACATACAAAGAGCACACAATTTTACGCTGGACATCGTGTAGAGATTAATCATGCATTTTTAGACAAACATGATAAGCTTGCTTTTGTAGATTCACTATCGCAACATAATCCAATTTGCTATATTATCGAGTTATCTGATCAGGAGGTTTCGACCTTGAAGCAGGTAACAGGGACATCAAGTATTATTTTGAAGGACGAAGCCATAGTTTTGCTTTGTCGTATTAGAAGGAGTTGGGATATGTATTTATCATCAGTATCATCTCCATCCCATAGGCTACACGCTTGTCTTCAGATGTTTTATGGTGACGACTGTCCTGATATTTGGCCTCTTCTCTTTTGTGGGGAAGGTAGAGTGGATGATGTTGTACAGTTGCATGCAATGATGGATTCAGAATCAATAAATGGACAAATAGATTACAGGGAACCCCTCGTCTATACACCAATTGTGCCAACAACGCTTGGTATATGGTTAGATGAATACCTGAGTTCAGCTTTTCATGATATGCAATGCATGATAGTTTCTGACACTACTTATCAATTAAAATGTATCGCAAGAGCACTGCTAGGTGCTGACAATGTACATGTCAAACCCTTCTTTGAACCTTTAGACCATTGTCCTGATACATTCTATGCGCATGCCGACTTCAAACATGGGATGAGCATGGTTGGTTGTATGAAAAGATGTGCTTATAAGTGGTTCGTTGAGCAATACGATAGCCGTGGGGTTGGGGCGAGAATCAGAGAATTGAATTGGGTCATTGATAGGATGGTGAAATTGAACACAGCCAAGAAGAAAAAGCATCCGATCTGCTTCGGGAGAGCTATTCTAGATTCAGTGGCAGCGATGTTTGGGTGGAGGAAGGCAAGAAGCGTAAGATAATAATGATAAGATCAACATTTGTTTAGACGGAGTATATTAAAGTAGGCTATAGTGTATCTTATCTTAGATAGAAGTATCCTAACAGTAAGAAGCTGTCCTCTATCAAATACAGATTGGAGGCAAACCGAATACGTATTCGGTTTTGTTCTAATCTCTCCTATGTACTGTTTCCCCTTTAAATCTAGCTCCTTTTATCGCAAATTGATGACTCTATTCCCTGCGCTTCCTCTTTGCTGCGCCCTACTTCTTCGTTTGAACACTAGTACTAGAATCGAACAGATCGGGTACTCTTCGCATTACATTATACAAAGTAGACAATCCAGAAACATTTGTACCATTCCAACTTTGATGTTCAGGCCTCCCGATCCATGAAATAACGGTTGGCATAATCTCCAATTCCATGTCAAGAAATTCTTGAACGTTTGTCGTACCAGAGAAGTGAGTTTGTAAAATCTTCTGACGTGCAACTTCCACTTTGTCTTTGTTTCTATTCAATTCCAATAGCGAGACAAGTTTATCAGGAAGGTCCATATCATCATATTGATTGTAATCATCGGTGAGATCTTGAAGCATATGATGAGAGTTATATATATCCATAGTACTCGAACTGTTGCAAAGAAGAGTTGAAAGAGCTTCCCAGCCTCTCTCGGTTATCATATCACCGTCCTCGAAATCTTCAGGATCTTGGTACAGATGAAGTAACTTCAAAGTGTTGTTACGAACTAAGGCTCTTGTAAATGCAACCACTGTATCATCATTGATATTATTGTCGCCAATATAAAGTTGTTTCAATGCAAAGTTGGGGCTTTGTAGATAGTCGGTGAGTACTTGCCATCCAAAGGGTGTCACCGAGCGATTGACTAATCCCAAAGATAGCCATTTTAGAGAACTCATCCTTGACACCAATCTGGCTAGGGCTTGAATCCCATCATCATCAATTCTGTATTCACCACCAAGGAAGAGATTAATTAGGTCCAAGTTGGAACCTTGCAATGCATTGAAAAACGATATCCAACCTTGTGAAGTTATAGCTTCTCCAAGTCCCCCGATATCAGTCATACACAGTGTTTTTAACGTACTCATATTACTAAGCATAGCACCCATAGTAACAAGTCCTTCATTGCCGATGTTGGTATCAGAGATATCCAGCTTCACTAGTTGAGTTCCCCCAATTCGTACCGAGTTGAAGAAAGTTTGCCAGCCTGTTGGAGACATGGAATGGTTACTAGATATCTTCAACGACTTTAATGTACCAATATTAACTAATGCAGACATAGCACCATTGTCATCAATATCATTACCACCGAGGTCTAGACTAACCAATGAAACTTTTGATAACTTATTGAGTAAGGTCTGCCAACCTGCATTGGTGATAGAGCGGTTTAATGATAGATCTAAAACCTTCACCGAAGACAACCCACATAGAGCACTACCCAATATGTCAGCTTCTTCATCATTTATCTTGAGTTGAGTTAAAGAAAGTCTAGCCAATTTGCACCTTGGATCACGAATGACATTCGAAAGCGCTCTCAACCCAACAGATGTTATTTTACCATTGAAAGATAATCTCTTCAATGTACTGTTTCCCAATAATGAGTCAAATAATATATCAATACTACTATCATCATCAAGCTTGCAATAAGAAACTCGGAGATCCTCGACTTTAGACTTTGGGTGGTTTAGAACCTTCCCTAATGCAGTGCATCCTGGGGATATATCCCCCTTTCTACTTTGTCCACAAACTTCTAACTTTGTGAGACTACTGTGCCCACTTAAACCCTCGATCAAACTACCACCAAACTCAAGTATACATCTTGAATACATTAGAATTTGATTGATGGAACTATTTCTATAAATGCATGAAAAGAAGTCTTGAAGTTGTTGCCTGTGTTTATCATCTCCCGAAATGAATTGTGGGGGTACATCATTGTAAAATGATATATGTACCTTCTTTAAATGTTGATTATCGGATATGCATTTGCCGTCCTCTTTCCAATTAATACTATCAAAAAAGTTTTTTGTGCTCTGATCATTCAAACCAACGCCGTCGATTTGAGTAATAGTTGGATCATTCTGCTTGAGTTTTTGGAGTGTACTTCTAAAGCTCAATGGACGCCGCTGTTCATATTCATATTCTTCAATATCACTATAATAATCATCATTAGTACCCTCGTCTTCCTCCATGTCTACTCGCTGGTTTATATCCTCCATAATATCGATATGAAGAAACCAATCTAAACCAATGCAAAGTTGCAATATATATCTAAACTATCATTCAGTGTGTTGACGGACGCCAAAACACAATTATATCGACCAATCTAAGGAGGCTTATTATCAGCTAGTTCCATAGAAGATATAAGCAGTTCATTGACGAACTACTGCTTATATATGGCACTCTCTGTCCACAAAGAAAGGACTAATCATTGCTCGAGTGTATGGGTCGATTCCTTTAGTTTACATGCAGGTCTACGTATCGACCGGGGTATCCTTTTTAATAATAATGGGGTATAACATCAATTTGTATTAGATAACAAGCTTTTGGGGTTGAAGCGAATCTTATTAGCATTTTGTCGATGAAATAATATTAATGCTTACTACCTTGGTATGCATATTAGCTTTATTTCGGATGATCTTACCCCCATTATTTTTATCGTATTGTAGCTTATCGTACCCCTCTATGTATCACATCCGGGGTTACTACTTGTTCTTTTGTTCTTTGCCACAGATATATAAGTAACTCTTAAAGGCAGTAAGTGACGATATAAGCTTTAAATCTATCCATTCTTCAACCGAGGACTATAGAGTCTCGACGACTTGATTGTTTTATTTGACCTTAATTTGCCTTTATTATGTGATTGTCTTTACAAGCCGCATGTACTAACATTTGTTGCAATCACTTCTCTTTCGTCTTCATAAACTATGAAACGCGCATCTTCCAGAGAAACATGGGAAGAGATGGTGAAACATTAATTGTATTAATTTTGGATGATAATAGTTTACAAAATCATGCTAATGGTATCAAAGATGACGATGATAGTTCAAGTAGTAGTGACGACGATGATAATGAGACGATCAAGATAGATATGATTTCAATGACAAACAAAGTTAAACCAAAAGATGGAAGAAGACAAGTGGCCAATACTGGCTGCCCAATACACATGGAATGTGGTATGTTCGATGAGTATGCATTAGACGATATACAACAGGGAGAGGAGTTGGTATGCGATTATGATAAGTTCTTTGACGAGGAGTTATGGGCTGAGTTTGGTCTATGATTGAACGGGAGAAGGAATCTCCTCCTTTTTCTATACAGTTTCATCAGGGTACTCACACATTAGTATTTCATCGAGAATAACATTCTACCTACAAGTGTATTTTTACATACATATTAGAAACACGGATAGATTAGAAAGATGCTGCATCGACGGAAAGTGGAGTTGTTCTTCTGTTCTCTTAGAGACATGTAATTCTAGCTCATGTGCGGTATCCTCCTGAGATGAGGCATAAAACAGCTGCTCACAGGCTCCAATCCACAGAAATAATGAAGCACAACCGCACAACAAAACATCACATAACGTTGACAACATCCTACAATACATAGTCTACTGACTCAACAGAAAGTTACTTCCATATCATAGAGTTTATATATCATAATCGAACATAATACTACCAAGACTTAAGATGTTGATGCCCAAACTTACATTGATCGGGATTGCTTCCTCCTTTAAGGTCGGTATATGCAACGATGTAAACACCACCATCGTACCGACAACATCATCTAAAAGTATGTCGATTATGTTGGATGGGAAAGTAGTTCAAACTTCGAAACATACCGTAGATCCATTTATTCGTCCACCAAGAGGAGTCGCTACTCAGCAGGCGATTGGTATGCAAGGTGATTTTGATGGATATCCTCGAATCGTTGCAACTCCGTTTGATACCATTGAGTTTCTAATGCGTCCGGTCAATCGAGTAGGGGACAATACACAACGTCATGGAGTGTATGTTATTACTGATAAGAATCTCGTCCAAGACTATTTAAATGGCAAAACTGAGTTTCCCTGTGGCGAGCCAGTGTATACCGATGAAGATCTCTGTCAAGTGGTAGAGTATGAAGGAATCAATGCAACTTCTTGTCCCTCTAGAAAAACATTATTCCCTCTCATGGAGATCTTTGGGTCAAGTGGAGTTATCCCGTATACAGCTTTTGATTTGGGTGATTTGGCGGAGAAGTATGGAGTTGAGACAGACACTGGCAGCCGTGTTCTGGCTTTTGATTGTCCTTGGATCCAAGGTAGGAATGATGAGGGTGGAGGGCGTACATCTCATTGCATTGGAGGAATGTTTCAGATTGTTGAAGTTCTCTCAAAAGATACGATTCTCAAAGCCTCTTCTACTGCTGGAGTGGATATGACAATGTCACCCTCGGAGGATTTGGACATGGAAACTATGAATGCTGCTGCTTCGTCTGCGTTTACAGTTGGTAGCTCTATCTTCTTATTGGCTGCCTCGTTTGCTATGCTTCTTTAGGTATCGTAATCTAGCAAATAGGATGTAATAGATAAACTTAAGATACTTCTACAAACATTAAACCGATCAATTCACAGTATTCAATCATTGGTATTAGCGTCTCTAGCCGCTTCTATATCATTGTACTTCTACACCCTCAAGCCTCAAAGAAGAAGTGTACATACATATATTATGAAGCAAGTTCAATTCCCAAGATACCCCAATTTTATCGTCTACCATACATTCACTGGTCAAAATATATACTCTAACATCTAACATTTGCCCGCTTATCTTTCCAAATCTCTACCCACGTCGTGTAATTTCGGTAATTGCAGCACATTCACTTTCCTCGCTGTCCAGTACAGATGCCTTGATGAAGTGAGGACCTAGTACCACCTTTGTTAATACTTGGTTTTCAATACCAGTACGATCAAATAGCTCTGCCCCAACTTTAAGCATGATGCGCACCTTGATATTGTACTCTCCTGCATTCAAGTTTGGGAACAAATACTTGGCAGTATTAGTAGACATTTCCTTTTTCTGAAAAAGAACGGCATCATCATTTTCCGCATCATCATTATCCCATGCAAACACATCCTCGAAGGAGCTTAGGGTGACCATGGCTTCTGGCACAGGGCTAATCGCTCCACCTACAGAGGGGGTGAGCTCAATGCCAATGGAGACTGACGCTTCATTCACCGAGTTCCAATCAGTTAATTCCATATAGTCTGTATTCTCTGGCACTGCAATATCAGCCAACTCGGAGAAACCATCTGGATCTCTATTAAAATTACCCGTAAAGTATAGACTTCCTGTAGAGGCAGTGAGATCAACCAAGATATCTTGGTTCAGACTTACATTGACTTTTCCAAAGTTAAAGTGACCATCGAAGTCTGTTACATTGACAAAGTTATAACCTATATTGTTAGCTGGAGGATTTAAATCATTGGCGTTTGGTTCAAAGATTGATACTTCGAGGTGTGTATCTTCGTCACTGTAACAGATGTAGTTTTTGGCGGGTTGTGGTAGTGCCTCGAGTTCTTCAAGTCGACGTGCTTGTTCTTCAATTTGACGTGCTTGTTCTTCAAGTATCTGCCGCAGGTCTTCTAGACCTCCATCATCACTATCTTTTGACGCTTTAGCCTTGCCACTCTTGGTCAACGTCTCAGTCACTGAAGAAGACTGCGCTTGGATCTTCTCCGTCGTGTATGATTTGTATGCAACATTGTTTGTGGATGAGTCACAGGCATCGTTTGATTGCAATAGATTACAATATATTGAAAGTTCAATGAGAAATTACACACTATGTTATATGTGAAACAATGATGTATATTATATGTACTTACCGAAGTCTATTTGCAACAGTATTGAAGTAGTAGCATTACGGATTTTAGTAGGGGGTGAGAAATGAGCACAAAAAGATGAGATGATGATGAGAAGATATTAATAACACATCATGTGTCATATGGCGTCGATCTACTTTTTACTCACCACCGAGCCATTACGTAAACCTTTGGTCTTGTAGACTGCAATATCGTTGTTATTGTTGGTATCATCTTCCATCACCCAATCGACATGGAAGTCGTTGCTGTTTGTGTTTGCAATAGCTGATGTGAATGTGATGCAACGGCCTAAGACGAGGAGGGCGGCGGTGATCTTTAACTTGGATTGATGATACATGTTTAATATTCCTATGAGAATCTGGTAGAGATATAGGTAGGATAGATAGTGATATTGTGGGCAGGTGTTTGTTTTATGGTGTTATGTGCCTAGAGTTGTAAAGTTGTGCTTTCTAAAAAACGGCAAAAAACAGTAGACTTTGAGACAGGCATCTCAGGCCTCCGAAACACTTCACGTAACATATGCATTACATATGTACTTCGCTTTTTGTTACAAGTGTTACAAGATATCGGCTCACATTAATGATGATATGTACCGCTGAGAGATGATGATGATTGATGATGCCATATTATTTGTAAGTATTGCTGTTAGCCTTTATCAAGCTTCATGTCATCTGTGTCTCAGGCTTCAGTGAGATGCAACTATCCATCATATCAAGGTCACATCATTGCAAAATATCCAAAAGGATAAGGTATTCTTCCCAATATGAGTTGAAGACTGCGTAAGGCAATATCATGTAAAGGTATATTGTAGCATAGTATCGAAGGGAGCGGTAGAGGCGTAGGCACTCTAGAGCTGGCGGCGAGAGAATGCTTATTTACATCAACAACTCTCAAATTGTACATGCATTGTTTTCCTCGTGACTAGGGGTGTAACACTAATACATGTAATAGATAATAATCTTTTGGGTTTGAAGCGAATCTTATGTAATGATTATTATATAAATCTTTCTATTTTCTACCTTGGTACATAGTATGCTTTACATAGTTGCGGTATCCTCTTCCCACTTCAAGTATATTGCCTTTGCCGCTACATATTCATAAGCACCTTGTACAATAGGGAAGAGCACAAGTGACGATATAACCTGTTGCTTATCTTGTCTTCAATCGACAAGATTCATTTTGAAAGTTTGCATATGATGTGCACAAAATTGCAATAAAGTTTGAGCCCATTGCAATAACTTCCCCCATCACACATCAACAAAGAATATCTCTCAACACATAAGTTATATCAACAATAATGGCACCATTTAAATCATTTGTCAAAGTGGCATTTACAATCGCTGCTCCCAAAGCATCCATCAACAGCAATAACAATATCGACGACCCCTCCAAGGAATATGGCTCCCTCTGTCTACAAAAAATGTGTAAACTATTCAACATTACACCCAATAACAACCTCTACCTCTCTAATAACAAAAGTGGTGAAAGAGGTGTATGTATTACCAACTCTATAAAAGAAGGTGATGCTATATTATCTATACCAATCTCATCTTGCTTTAGAGATGACGAGCCACCAAATTGGTATAATAATAATAAATGTGAGAATGAGGAGGTTGATACAGTTGGAGAACGATATAATCCATCTGCTTGGTCTACTAGATTGGCTGCGTCTGTGTTAGATATGGAATTAAATCAAGGCAGAGATAGTACTACCGACAAACTTGATGCGAATGAAGAGCTCAAACTGGGACGGGAGATATGGTCAAGTATGCTACCACAGAATGATGTCCTTCGTGCATCACTTCCCGTACATTGGGATGAGGACGTATTGTCAACATCGAAATGTACAGCATTGGAACTTGCCGTTGATTCAGCATACTTTGCCCGAGCCAATAGCGTAATGGATTTATCCGAAGAATTAAAGGCTGCACTAGATGTCGAAGGATGGAGTATGATGAATAATGATGATGTCAAAGAATTATTATTAGATATGGATGCATTACAAAGGAAATGTCATGATGCGTTAGACATAGTACAGACACGTGCATGTCGTGTGGAAAGAAAGTGTGATGATGGTGCAATGTGGGGACCACCACTTCGTATCTTGGCCCCTATATTTGATTATATTAATCATGGTAGTTTCAGCAAGGGTAGTGGTAATGCCATTTATGGTATTGAGAGTGCTAATTTTGATTTGGAGAATGCCAAGTTAGTTGTGAGGGCTACTCGTGATTTGACAAAGGGCGAGGAAGTACTTATTGATTATGGAGACAGTGCTCGACCTGCATGGAAGGCACTAACATCCTACGGATTTGTTCCAGAATATGATGAAAACACATGTGTAGCCGAATTATTCATGCATGGTCAACGATTCGAGGTGGATACACAATCGGTACCCTTTGATCTCGTGGAGGTAGCCGCGGCACAATCTTTATTAGATCAGTCATATGAAGATGGAGAGATTGAACAAGTGCAGTCGGGAGATAGTGATGGTCTACCGCCGTTTGTTGCTCGAGCTATAGTTAAAAGAGCCACGGAGGCGGCATTTAATTTAGTTACAGAGCCGGATGAGGAAGAATCTAATACGGAAGAAGATTTTGAACCAGGTTCCCTTCTTGCAATGAATCTGGCAACCAATTTAAGGTGGTCACAGCACAAGGTGTTAATGGGCTTTGCAGAGAATCTAAAGGAGTTTGCCTCCTCGACGACGTCTGTCGAGGAAGAGTAGAGTTAGTAGGTGAGGGACGGGAGGACGCGGTTGTAGATTAAGGAGGGGGGATTTGTATTAATACTCAGATTGTAGGATTGTAAGCATAGAAGTAGTTTGATTGATTGTCTATTTATGGTTATTGTCATACACAAGGGAATTGTTCACTTGCATACACTTTCGACAAAATAACTCCTTATTCTTCTATTATTCCATTCCATTCTCCCCTCTCTTTTACATAACAAATTTACATTATACTGCCATGGTAGCGGCCTATTGAGAGAAGGAGGAGAAGGAGTGTGTGAGATACCGATCAACAAACAAACAATACGCACACATAAACAAACAATCAATAACATACCTTGGCCTTAACCTCATCAATATCACCAACCATGTAGAATGCACCCTCTGGAAGATCATCATAATCTCCATTGATAATTTGTTCAAATCCAGAGATGGTATCCTCAAGGCTAACAAACTTTCCGGCAGTTCCGGTGAAAACTTCGGCAACATGGAAAGGCTGACTCATGAACTTTTGGACCTTACGTGCTCTACTAACAACAAGCTTATCATCTTCTGATAATTCATCCATACCAAGAATGGCAATAATATCCTGAAGACCCTTGTAATCTTGAAGAAGCTTTTGTGTAGAACGGGCACACTCGTAGTGCTTGTCGCCGATTACTCGGCGATCAAGCATACGGGATGTAGAATCCAGAGGATCGACAGCTGGGTAGATACCTAACTCAGCAATGGCACGTGAAAGCACGGTGGTGGCGTCCAAATGTGCAAAGGTGGTGGCGGGGGCAGGATCTGTAAGATCATCAGCAGGCACGTAAACGGCTTGTACTGAGGTAATTGATCCCTTGGATGTGGAGGTAATACGCTCCTGTAATCCACCCATATCAGTTGCAAGGGTGGGTTGGTATCCGACAGCGGAAGGAATACGTCCAAGAAGGGCAGACACCTCGGAACCAGCCTGAGTGAAACGGAAAATGTTGTCAACGAAGAGTAACACATCCTGTCCCTCCTCGTCACGGAAGTACTCGGCAATGGCCAAACCAGTTAAGGCAACACGGGCACGGGCACCTGGGGGCTCGTTCATCTGTCCGTATACAAGAGCGGCCTTGGATCCCTCAGTTGATCCAGTCTTCTCATCAATCTTGATAACACCTCCCTCAATCATCTCGTGGTAAAGATCGTTACCCTCACGTGTACGCTCTCCAACACCGGCAAAGACTGAGTATCCTCCGTGGTTCATGGCAATGTTGTTAATAAGTTCCATGATAACGACGGTCTTTCCTACTCCGGCACCACCGAAGAGACCAATCTTACCACCCTTGGCGTAAGGAGCCAAAAGATCAACAACCTTAATACCAGTGATCAAAATCTCCTGAGACTTACCCTGCTCAGTGAAAGTGGGTGCACTTCTGTGAAGAGGGGCGAACTTTTCAGTTCCCTTCTTGGGGAAGATGGGTCCCTTCTCATCGACGGGCTCACCAATAACATTGATGATACGTCCAAGAGTTTCAGGTCCAACGGGCACCTGGATGGGTTCACCAGTATCGACACACTTTTGGCCACGGACAAGACCATCCGTGGACTCCATAGCAATGGTACGGACAGTGTTCTCTCCTAAATGCTGTGCAACCTCAAGAACAAGACGCTCCCCGGTACTTTCAACCTCAAGGGCATTCAGAATCTTTGGAAGTTTCTCATCGAACTGTAAAAGAAAAGGAAGAATGGCATTAGTTTGGATTAAAAAAAAATGTGCACATGATATGCACATTTCTTCAAAAGAAACCCATCCACTCCAATAACCCAATAAAACAATTTAATTCCAGGGTGCAATTGCGTATGTTTATTTCCTTGCCATTCTTATCGATGCATCCCATTAGATTCAATTCAATCTAATTAATCCTTCCTCACTATTTTTTTTGTCTATCTGAGGATTTAATTCCTCATTAATTCCAAATCTTTAACCGGGCGTATTGAACAACGACTAAACGGCCCTTATCCGAATAATGATATTCTCAACCATTTACCCAGTCACGTTAACACTTCCCCGTCTAATAATCGTTATCCTTCACCCCACCACCCTTAAACCAAGCAAATATTAATCCCAAACTAATTCCACAAACTTATAATTTAATCCTCACCTGAACATCCACAACGGCACCAATAACCTGGGTAACTTTACCAGCACTGGTAACACTAGCAGTGTTACTGAAGGCACGGGCACCGCCTAATATTGACGTAGAGAATGAGAAAGAGAGATAGAAATGGGGTTAGGTTAGTATTATTTTTTTCAATAGAGATTAATAACACCACCGCCACCCTGCTAAAACTACTCCACAAACCAATCCCTCACTGCACACGTAAACATACTCCTCTAATACTACCGCAAATACGCGGTATAATTCCTGCCAGATATCGATACGTTAGGCCTGTAATTGCAATGGCCACCACCTGTGCAATTTTAGTGTGGTTCCTCCGACATATCGCTCCCATTACGCACCCTCAAATATAATTACAATACGCCTAATATATATCCCTCATGACAATACATTAAACAATTTAATCCCCATAAAATCCTCCAAATAAGGGCATAACACCTCAAACATTAGCCATTGGCCACCAAGCCTCCAACTCAAAAATTATACCTCATATACAATCAAAACAATCCTAGAAAAAGAGCAGCATATCCCCAGAATCGTAATTTATAGCAGATCATTAATAACACTTACCCAATTTAGTAATGGCTCTTCGTGCGGCAAACATCCTGTCTATTATTGCTCCAATAAAACAACAACTTCTAAATTTCTACGGATGCAAAAATGGTATCCTTTATTTGTAACATATGTAACAAAATGTGACGGACAGACGAGATATATATTGTGACAAGAGTTACAAAATGAATTGGTAGTATCGATCTGCAACTAGTTGTAGTTTGATTGGATCCAGAGATCCTTTGCAACACACACACAATCTTTCTCAATACATAACAGTATATATTAGATAGGCAGTGGCTTCTTTTGTTTTTTGTCTAACAACTCGTTATATCAAACAAAAAATATGGTGGCATCTCGACAAATCTTTGCTTTACTCTTGGCTTGCTGTAGTGGTCAACATGTATCGATAGCTTCGGCATCTTCTCGTCATTACCTACGTGCATCATCATCATCAAATTATGAAGCTATAAGAACTAGAGATGAAACACACAGCAATATCAAAGGTGATATAGTACCTTCAATAGCCGCCGATTCCCATAGTCGTCATATCCAAGAAGAAGAAGAGATTTACATCTCAAACAAATGTCTATCAACACTCGAAGCATCTGCAAATGATAATGGACATCTATATCCTGATGAATATCTAATCTTCTCAGACGGTATGTCTAATGGATACTACACACTCAACAATATAACAACCTATACTGATCTACCATATCAAAACAAGTATGCATTCGTTACACTAAGTTGTCAATGTGAAATGCGAGGTGGATCATCCAACTGCTGCCAAGGACCTAGGGCTAATCTAAATGTACAGGGTATTAACTCCGATGATCCAGATAGTATGGATATACAATTACAGTATTATATAACATTAACCATGGAAACAATAGGAGATGACATCTTGCCACCGACTGAGAGGAGGGTATCTTTGATGATGATGAAGAAGATACTATTGACCCCTCTTCTTCATCACCATCAGCTAGAAACAACAACTTGTTTGCAGATGATTATACAGTAGCTCGTCAGCCTTCATCGGATAGTCCAAGTAAGATGCCAACATCGAAGCCAATCACAAACAGTCCTACATATCAACCCACTGGCAGTGTATCCCCTTCTAATGCTCCTACTTTGAGTGAATCTCCAACAGATAATCCTACTCTTACTTTAATACCAACATCAAGTCCAACAATTACAATGAAACCATCGGCTAGTCCATCAGAAAGTCCTAGTGTTGTGTTGATTACTGGTATTGTAGATAATCCTGGCCGCGGTGGTTTTGACAATACACGAAATGATGACGAAACAACTGCCGGAGGGCTGTCTAGTTGGGCTATCACGGGTATAGTACTTGCTTCTTTGGCTGTATTGGCATTGATAATGTATGTACGCATGCCAACTAAGAAGAATGATGAGGACGATGAAGAAGACGTCGGGGGTGGAGAGAATGATGAAGATCCAGAGCAAATGAGTAACGAAGAAGCTATTACCATCGACGATTTGATAACGAATTCCAATGGTGAAGAATCTGTAAATCGAAAATGATGACAGACATCATTTGAATTCAGATTTGAATACTGTGCATTGATCGAGCTTAATGATCAAGTAGTATAATCAGTCTTACCTAATCTCTAGAAGTAAGTTTGTCTATTACATTCTATTTACTAGATATACTTAAAGAAGCATAGCAAACGAGGCAGCCAATAAGAAGATAGAACTACCAACTGTAAACGCAGATGAAGCAGCAGCATTCATAGTTTCCACTTCCAAATCCTCTGAGGGTGACATGGTCATATCCACACCAGCAGTAGAAGATTCTTTGAGAACCGCTTCTTTTGAGAGAACTTCAACAATCTGATACATACCCCCGATGCAATGAGATGTACGTCCTCCGCCCTCATCATTCCTACCTTGGATCCAAGGACAATCAAAAGCGATGATACGGCTGCCGGTATCAGTCTCAACACCATACTTCTCTGCCAAAGAACCCAAATCAAATGCCGTGTATGGAATATATCCAGAAGATCCAAAGATTTCCATTAGAGGGAATAGTGTTTTTCTTGAGGGACAAGAAGTTGCGTTGATGCCTTCATACTCCACTACTTGACAGAGATCTTCATCGGTATAAACTGGCTCACCACAGGGATGCTCGCTTTTCCCAGCCAAATAGTCTTGAACTAGACTCTTATCAGTAATCACATACACTCCATGACGCTGTGTATTGTCCCCTACTCGATTGACTGGCCGCATTAGAAACTCAATGGTATCAAACGGAGTTGCAATGATTCGAGGATATCCATCAAAATCACCTGGCATACCAATCGCTTGCTGAGTAGCGACTCCTCGTGGTGGACGAATAAATGGATCTACTGTATGTTTCGAAGTTTGAACTACTTTCCCATCCAACATAACCGACATACTCTTAGTTGATGTTGTTGGTACGATGGTGGTGTTTACATCGTCGCATATACCAACCTTAAAGGAGGAAGCGATCCCGATCAATGTAAGTTTGGGCATCAACATCTTAGTAGTTACGTATGAT
>Ga0214479_100435_pt1 | contig 24777 bp, 18 predicted proteins | sample M1_20Mar14CPVII9_5_FD_165054 | JGI IMG/M metagenome (GOLD analysis project Ga0214479, IMG submission 165054) | Marine eukaryotic communities from Monterey Bay, California, United States - M1_20Mar14CPVII9sort6BwellE14 | ecosystem: Environmental > Aquatic > Marine > Unclassified | place: USA...
CCATCTTTGTTTAATGATATCGTATGCCCTGCTTCTATTGACTTATCTAGTTTATTTGTGATGCCTTCGTCGGCGATAGACATATTCGCCTACCCTTCTTCAATGACGACTGACGATAGCACCTAGTAGAGAATACTTTGAATGAGGCACCCCCTGTACGACGCTTCTCTCTCCTAAACTCTTCTCAAGAGAACAATCTTATCGTGGCGACTATTGATAATGACGATAGTAGAGAATACATTCTTTGATGACAAAGATGATGTTTTTAGGAAAGATACCGTATCTTTTTTAGACGCTAATTTGGATGAGAAGATGATCAATGTGACCAATGAGACTTATATCAATAGGAAGAACATTAAAAACTGTGTCAGTAAAGATGTTGGCGTACCCTGATAATATTGATCGTCTCTCATTCATTACATGATAGAGCGAGTAGCTCTCTCGAGTCATCGCAAAATTTTATGCCGTCACGGATACCTACCAATTAAATGTGTGTGTAATGAAGTTGTCTTAAATGCCTATACTGCCATATCTTATTTGTATTTTCGTTACTATATGCACTCTATTGCAATGTTAACGAACTCTGTTTATGATTAACAGGAGACAGCAAACTACATAAACTCCCTCAAACTTATGGAGTTTTCTTATCTGTTAGCATTCAATATACGATACATAATTGTTTTGATCAGCGGCGGTGTTTGTAGTATTACATATTATTATAATGTCTGTTTATCATCTGAATCAAATAGTGCGGCGAACAGCTTTCGGTTCGTCATCCGTCTGTGGTCAAATTTGCAAGGCAACATCAACATCAAATACTTTAATGCTTACCTCAAATAAATATACAAACAACTCTAGTACACGAACCTTTGCCGCCGCCGCAGCTGCTAATAAGAAATCCAAAGATACATCAACACTATCCTATCAAGAACGTAAAGATCTAGCAAAAGAAAAACGACGACAAACATACAACACTAAACAACTCCGATTACAAAATCTCAAAACACGACGTTCCAACTCACCAAAAGACGTACTCAAAACTAAATTCCGTAATTGGTATGATAACGAATTACAATATCATAACAAATTAATCCGTACAGCTAAAAAAGAGAATAAACCATGGAAGATACGTGTAGCCGTTATGGTGGAACGTATACCAGTAGTGACGCCAGATATGGAAGAATGGGAAAGGAATTATATTAATTTACGTGATTATATATGGACATATGGGAAAGAATATCCTGAGGAGACTGGATTTATGTATGCCATGGATAGTGACGAGGATCATATTGTACCCAGTGATGAAGAGTTGATTGGTAAGTTTTGGTTATAGTGTGTGTGCATGATGTGTATTTGATGTGTAAGAGAGGTATTGCAATAACTAACAACACACCCATCACATGTGTTATATAACGATGCACCACACAAGCCGGACTTCCATTCACACCAGCACCACGTGAAACTGAAGCAGATGCCACGGGAAATGTTAAAACACGTGATCGACAACTGAAAACAAGCGTCTTCCTAGGTATTAAATCAGACGCTGAGGGTAACAAGTCTGGATCACGATGGACATTACCTTCCGCAATACCCACACCAGATGAAACATTACTACAAGCAGCACAACGTGCAGTAAATGACATTGCCGGGAAAGAATTAGGTATATGGTGTCCATCCAATGCACCCATGACAATTAACTTTCGTGTTTATAATAAGAACCTACCAGAAGAAATGAAAGGTAATTATTATGGTGAAAAGATTTTTTATTTTAGAGTACAGTATGATACTGGTGATGTTAATGAGAAGGTATTAAAGAAGGCTAATGTTGATGATTGGGGTTGGTTGGCTAAGGAGGAGATGGTTGAGAAAGTTACGGAGGAGAGGGGGGCGCATCAGGCTAAGTTCTTCCATTACATGTTGTGAATTGTACTATCGAACCTTGAAGAGAGGGATAAATTATTGATTTCTAAGTAAACTTAACTTAAAGTTTACCTTTGAGGTTATCACTTTGTTCAATATAGTTTATTTTTATTGCACTACTTAAACTGAGAGTGCATTATGTCCATCTCTCTCCTTGATCTAAACCCGTGCCTAGCCAGTCTCATATTTGATACTCTGCCGTTTTCACTTCACCGCCAATCTTCTTTGTTCTCTCAGAGTATCGCTCCAAGAGTGATATAATCTGTCCATTGTTTACTCTCTTGGATTCAAGCTTCTTTACATAGGCATCTGCGGCAGAGATGGGCTTGATTTCAATACCCCCGAGAAGATCGGGTGCTTCCCTCTTCCCTTCTCCAATTTCTTTACAGGCAACCATGAGGTCATATGCTATTGAATCAGTAACGACCGAGTCAAATTTGTAGTCTTCGTGATTACGAACAAATGTTCTTATCCATTTGGCTGGGGTGACGAGCTGACCCGTGGCGCGTTTCTCAATGAAATCAAGATACTTTGTCATGCGATCCATTGTTAACGTATCACATTGGATATGGTCGAGGTAGGCATAAATCAGCGGTATCAAACCAGGAAAGTAATCTATGAACAGAGGGTATGGGGTAGTTAGAAGACAGTGCAGTTAAAATAAAAAGAGACACACAACAATATGCATGAGACGTACCTCCTTTTCCGGTCATAATCTCTGCCATGGTCATCTCTTCATATGAATTCTCCTCTGCACCACCAGAAGCGTTGGGGGAAACTCGTCTCTTCTCACTGACACCATCTTCAGCATCATTAGATCTGTCCGAGTTGTCAATATTAGAATTACTAGTCTTATTCAATGCATGAAGATTATCTTCTGAATAGACTGTGTTCAGCTTGCTGTTCTTTCCGTTCCCATTGACAGCCGTGCTAAACATTGATGAGTATTGCTCTTCGAAACCATCATCGCCCTTCTCAAGGGGAGCCATATGACGACGGAAGAAGAACTTTCCTTTCACGGCAGCATCTCGTCCATGGGCACGTTGCATATTGGCATCAACTCTACTCAGAGGAATGTACAAGTTCAAGTCAAATGTCAGTATGACACGGGTGAGTAGGGTAATGAATGTAGTGAAGGCTGCATTCTCAAAGTCTGTAATTTGAATCTCCATACTGCGGAACTCAGTTCTCCATCCAATATGAGGATCATTTGGACCATTTCTTGGTGGAGGAGGCTTCCAACGAACTGATTGCCAATTCGTGCTTTGGATACTCTCAAAGTGTTCAGTCTGTGTCTCGTCGTCAACCTCTTCGATTGCACCCTCGAAGATGACTAAAGGATCTCTCACAAAGATGTGTGCAATATGTTGTGAGAGCAAGGGATCAATGCCTGCATCTCTTAATTCACGATACTTATCTTCATCAATGGGCACGGGAATGTCATTATACGTGTTGAGAATTCTGTTACTCATGTGATTTTCCTCACTCGAGATGCCTTGGTAGAGAAAGGTACTAATTGAATCATACCGACTTTTGTATAGTCTACGATAACCTTTACCTGCAACTTCGGGATCTGGCTCAGGACCGCCCTTTCTGCCCCTTTCGGCTGGTCTACGATCATCCACACACTCACTAATGATACCCCAACGACAGTCCGTATCGGCAAGTCTTCCCCTTAATACTGGAGTAGAAGCTGTTAATGCCATCATGATGGGAGCCATGACCCCAAGTTGATCATAGAGGAATCTACTTTCATCCATATCGGTCGCCTGAAAAGTAATCTGAAGACAACAGCAGCCCATACCAAACGCCATGGCATCCATATGAATTGCAGGGCGGACATTGAAACTTTCCGGTTGATCTTCTGGTTGATCTGATAATGATGAAGCTGCTTCCTCGAGGGCTAACTTCAATTCGGCTAATTTTGATGGATCTCCAGGTATCGATCCTCTAAACAATGGGGTCTCAGATCCAAGTGCCTCCTTTTGTTGATTCTTTGCATGTACTTCTTTTGATACCTTATGAAGAAACAAAATATCTCCATCATCACTTGATATTGGTAGGTAGTAACCATTTTGTAACCGTATCCATCCCGGGACATCAGGAATTTCACTTCCCACAACAATATCCCCATTTCGTGGCCAATCTGCATCCGCCACAATCACACCGGGTGCACTACGGTAGAATAATCCCTTACATCCTTTACAATCCACATTCACAAGCCATTTTTGTAATGTCATGGGATCACCATCATCGTTCAGTTCCATTTTCGAACTTGAACATCCAACAATTACAAAACCATTTCCATACTTTTCTCTTGATAAATCTCCCTTGCCATATCTCCAAAGTAACATACTTTCAGTACCACAACATGAACTGGGTGTATACCCTTTCAAATCTGCATATTCAGGAGTATTCGTATCATGAAATAATGGTACACGGATATTCACCTTCTCCCCCCGTCTCTTACGTATATTAGCACTTAATGCAGCAAATCGTGGATGTGGATTAATAATTCCATCACCAATATATTCACTTTCAGTTACATTCCCACCGACAGTAGTGGGTGGTACTGATCCATCATTACCCAACGCACCGAGTAGTGGAAAGACCGCCACGGTTGGTGCTATTTCATTATCTTTCAATTCTGTTAAGAGACGTTTCCGACGTAGACGCATATTCCTTTCAACTCTAAGTAAATCTGAGCTATAACCAGTATATGCTAACATATTATTGATGAATTGCAAGTGCAATGAATGGCAAGTGATATTATGAAGGTTAGATTAAAGGAGGGTACTGACATAATATAGATACCATAAACACAAAACACTTACGCCGGGAGGGAGTTGCCTCAATCATCCAGGCACCATATTCAGGTACCCAATTGCAACCCTCATTTTCATAGGAATGTATCTCCTCATTTCTATTGAGATTGTCCATAATCTGGGAGATATTGAAAGATGGGTTGAGTACAAATTTAGTGTGTATTGCAAAACATCAAAACATTGCAAATGTATTGCAAATCATCAAAACATATCACACAAAACATTAAACATATACACATACCTCCTTGGCACGTAAACTTAATCGTATCTTCTTATTCTCATCATCCAATATAAATATACCATACTCAACTTCATCACCCCATAATAATTCATCACCTTTTAAATTCTTAACACGATTATAAGTTGATATGAATTGTCGCACGCCAGCCTCACGGACATAGTTTAAGTTTTGTTTTGATTTCGGCCATGGTTGTGGTACTCCTACCTTTAGTAAACCTGTGTGTATGCGTATTATGTAGAGAGATCGATATGAGAGAACAATTCATTGGACAGAATTAACATCAGAGTTAGCAACACACATCATATGTCACTAACTTACCCATTTGCAATGTAAATGCCGAAACAACAACGGCGGTACACTGCAAGAAGAAGACTGCTAATATCAACTGTATCAGCAATATCATCTGCTTTTCAACAGAATATACGAGGTAAAGACGTCGATAATAGTAGAGGATAAACAAAATGCTTGAATTGATATGGGTACCACATAATATGACTGCGACAATGGCGTCGCTACACGAGTAAACCTCTCCTCACATTTCGCGTCTCCAACTAACGTCGGCATTCAACAGGTGGACAACGTTCTCTACCTCAAGTAATATATTGCAATATTGTAGTCTAGATAATAAAGCAAAAGATGGAGCTAGCGGCAGAGCATAACGATGACAACGACAACGACGACCGCTCAGACGCTCCAACAGACTATTCGAATCATCCAAAGATATCCTACCGCAAGTTTCTTCTTTCTCTGTTCATACGGCAAGCAAAACGTGATAACTATCATCACATTGATCCTTGTGCCCTATATGATCATCCTGGATATAAGGATGTTACACTTACTCAGCTAGAACAAGAGCGTATTGCTGCAATTAGTACCTCCTTCTATATCTGTCATGGCTGTGGTGGGTGGGGTAGCTTTAACCATAACTTTCGAGAGGAGATATGGCGGCCATTACCAAAGAAAGTCCTCATTGCAATAGGAAGGATTACTGATCAACATATATATCCAGAAGGTAAATGGTATGTTTCCAATCATGGTAGATTGGTTATTTGGAATAATGTTGATGACAATGGGCCGGGATTTCCTCAACTTTCTGATAGGATGCCAGGATTATATGAATTTTATTTTAGAGATACTCTTACTGTTAAGGAATATAAGCCTCCTGGGCTAAGTGGAGGGTCAGGCTCCCAGGCCTACTAAGGAAATATCCCATCTGAGTAAAAAATTGTCCCCTGAACCTCTACCGTATATCAAAATGATCGCCGTGCTCTGGCGATCACGAATATACTGAGTGGTGAACATCGGTATGGAGAAATAAGAAATTGCAATAGACGACGTCGCGGCCGCCATGATGATCACTAAGCAAAACCGCTTCGCAAGAAACGGATTCAGAGTGAAAGTAGGTAAAAAGATACCGTAATAGGGGGGATACCATTAGTTTTGCAATTTTGTTATATGCTAATTGTTAGTTGAACGGATCGATTGCAATTAATTATAAATTACAAACTTACCACTTTATTGCAATTTACTCGCGAGATCACGCCGATCATTTTGATATGCCCTAGGGGGTATAAAGTCAAAAATTCACTCAGATGGGATTTTTTAGGGAGCCTGACCCTCCACTTAGCCCCTGATGATGCGGATCAACCGCCAATTATATCAAAGAAGGAACTCCCCAATATTCAACGTGCAGTACTTGTTTACTTGACTTTTTGTGGTATACCAAAAGACTTCGACTACAATAAAACTATCATTGATCATATGAATGAGATCAATTATGATAATCACATCGACAATTTACACCCTCTTCTCAAAGGAGTAAACACTATACCTCGTTGTAAACTACCATCGAATAATAGAAGCGGTTATATCGGTGTCTATGAACGAGCTAATAAATGGTATTATCAAACATTCATAGGCAACCATCATAAATGTGCTGGGACCAAATATGATGCATTATACGGTCGGTTTGAATCGGAGGTTAAGGGTGGTATGTACACATCTTATTCTCCGTCACATATTATTGCAATGTTGGTAGGTCGACCAGGGATGGATATTCTTCTTAAAAATGACAACTCACTACACGAAGATACAAGAGGCTTAGATTTATTTATCAAGGTATTCATCAAAAGTAGTATTGGTAGAGAATATAATCAACCATCTGATAATATACATGATGATAATGATCTAGGTGTAACAGGAGATGATGGTACAACGCCTTTACCCGGTAGTAATAGAGGTCGACAAAAAACAAATAAAGTTACTCCTTCGCCGCATCCGCCTAATCATCAAACACCATCGAAGAACGGGCCTCCTCAAATACGCCGTCAGTCTAAGACTAATGCTATTGCAGTTTGTATTGGCAAACAAACTGCACAGAACACTCAGCCATGTTGCAATGAGAAGTGCAATACAAATGTTAGTATACCAATTGATCATGATAATAACAAAGTAGTGCAGTATTGTTGTGAAACATGTATTAAACTAGCCACTGAACAACAGTATGATTATTACAATGACAATAGAGATGATGGAACATCTCTTGATCACTCAATCATTAGTGGTCTTATATTGGCCGGCAAGTTACCTAAAGGGTTAGGGGGTAGAGATGTTTACATTGAAAGGTTTACAAATGATTTACATGATTTTATGCGCAAACATGCTAATAATGATAAAGTTGAGATCGGACGGGATTATGATACCATTAATGAATTAGTATTTGCTTTGGCAGATGGGTATAATAATGTTAGATCTCTTCTGGACGGAACAGAAGATAATAATGGTTCTATATCTGTACAAAGAATTATGATGATGATGTATGGGTGGAAATATAATGTTGATGTGTATGAATGGATTACTAAACCATATGGATTTGAGTTGATTAATAATAAAAGTATTGAATGTCAAGGAGAACAATCAGCACATGCAAACATCAATATCATTAGAAGATTAGATGCCAATGGTTTTGATAGTTTGGATCTTAGCTTCAGTGGTATCAAAGAGAAGAAATACAGTGCTGCTACTAGTGGTAGTAATAATGATGGTGCTGGGGGCGTTGTTAATCCCGCTGCAGTCGGGGGTGATCATGTAGATCGTGATGATCTCAATGATTTAGTAGCGGGACATGATAATGAGCAAGTGGTAGAAGAGCAATATGGATATTTCTTCCAAGATGGGCCAGATGATGAAAGCTTGATTGGTATTAATAATGTTTCAATATCTGAACTAGTTGAATGTGAACAAATGGAACATTGTCCGACATCCCACTGTAATAGAGTATCTGTTACTCTCAATGAAGGAGAAGATATCACGGATTTTGTCGGTGGGGGCAAAGTTCCAAGGTTTGCGATAGTGGGTGCGGTTGATCAATCTGAGGCCGAGGCAAATGAGAACAGTATCCGGCCTGGTAAGTCTATAAGGTATGTGATATATCATACCCTTTATCATATCTAATTCTTACAATACTTTGTTTTAGGCGATATAATCATTCCACCCGAATTAAACACAGATGATGAGAAACACCCACATATTGAAGTAACACTTAAGTGGCTCGAAAAGTGGCTCGAAGGCCGATCATTGACCTTTGATGTATACCGCTACAAGTATACCAAGGAGTATAACCAAGAGAAGTGTAAACACTTCAACTGTATCAATAGTGGAATGATTGATTTAAATCGCTTCTCATCGAAGAGTCTTGGTGCTTCTCAAGGACCGACAGGCCCAGGAGGCAATTCAACCGGTGCTTGTGTTGTCATTTCTTTATTGATCTCAAAGAGACATATTATGGAAGCGACACCTGTCACACCCGAAGATGTGAGGGGTATCCTTGGCGAAGCGTCGATCATTGCCCCACTAGTACGTAACGAACATAATGACATTGATGGATATGGCGACATAGGCTTTACGGATGCATTAGGATACATGAATACAAATCGTATAATGCCAACAAGTGTTGTATGTAGTGATGAAGCTCATGGTAACATCTTCAATAATGAGCTATTAAGATTGACGAATAAATTGGCCGCACTTGCTGTGGATGCTAGTGTTGGTAAGTGTACTTGGTCGATCTATTTGATTTGTCTACTCTATTTGATATATCTAACCCAACTACAGTCTTCTATTTCAATGCACATTATGTTACCATATTGAAATCCAATCATACCTATCACTTGATTGAGACATTACCTCAAGATGATGGTAATGGTTTCGTTGATACATGTAAAGATATCAATGTTCTTCGCACTCGACTACTTTCATATGCCTACAAACGAACAAAGAATCAGAATAAAGATGTCGAATCAGACGTCAGATTCAATTACCATGCCTACATCTTTACCAGAAAGGAAGATGTAGATGATGAAGATAACAATGTGAAGGTCAGTCAAGGTCAAGACAAAGATCCTTCTAATCATGCATCTAACGAGTCATCTCAATCAAATGTCGAGCCGTGTCTACCACCAGAAGAGCCTTGTCTACCACCAGAAGAGCCTTGTCTACCACCAGAAGAGTCGCCGACACCGTCACCAGAAGATGATCTTTACAACAATATGTGTGATGACATTGAGACACAAACCTCTACTCTTAAGGTTGTCCGTAGTGACGCTAGAACAAAATTGAAAGATATTATTACGCAAGAAAATTATAGGGTACGACAAAAGTACTACCATGAGCGAGGAGATCGTTTTTGGGGGAGTGGAGCAAGGGGGAAGACTTGCAAGTACGTTGGTTGCACAAATTGGGCTATTAATAATGGAGTGTGTGCTCGTCATGGAGCAAAGAAGAAGAAGAGAAAGCTATGTTCAGTGGAAGGTTGTAAGAATCAAGCTGTTAGTGATGGATTGTGCACTCGTCATGGTGCAAAGAGAAAGCTATGTTCAGTGGAAGGTTGTAAGAATCAAGTTCAGCAAAATAGAGTATGCAAACGCCATGGTGCAAAGAGAAAGCTATGTCCAGTGGAGGGTTGCACTAATAGAGTCGTCAATAATGGAGTGTGTATCAAGCATGGTGCCACAGTGAAAAGGAAGAGGACTACTCCCGTGTCTACTTTATCACAAGAGGAACAAGCAGAAGCAGAAGCTAGTCTCCAGGAAGTTATTGATTCGGCACAGAGGAACGGTGGCATGGCTGACACTACAGCAGTAAAGCAAGCTATGGAGAAAGGCTATTCCCTTCAATATATTTCATACAAAGTAAAGGAAGCTGGGTATCACATGCCAGCAACCAATTGAATTTAATTTCGAATAAACTGAATTAAACCAATCTAAAGTTGATTTATGTTTAGAATAGGAGGTGAAGAACGACGTCGATATACATTTGGATAGGAGGAGTGTAAAATATTGCTCGAGCAAATATAACTTTGGCGATGCAACGTAGATAGTAGAAGTAGTAGTGCGTGATAGATATTGGCCGCCGCACTCTAAGAAGATAGATGAGGATGAGCATTAAGTGGCTTATTAGTAGTATAGACGCAGAGCATTTGATCCTTTTGTTGCTTACTATTTATACTCACTCATAATTGCCTGGGTATGCGTTTTTAATGGAAGCCGGATTTCATATTGTATACGAAACAAAGAAACACAATCAACAATACCAAAACTCAAATAGGTACTATACCAAATAATGCAAAAGGATGATACGAGTTCGAGTGGTTGTAGGGCGGCTAAACGTACTCGTATTGGTATTCATGGTGGTGACGATGACCCGCCTCTTGACCTACTTTCATTATATCAAAGTGATATCGGGGATAGAATTTTATCGTATGCGTCAAGTGTTGATTTGTGTACACTTGACAAACTAAGCAAGCAATTTAAGATTTTAACCACTAATCAATGGAAGGTAGTAACAAAAGAAAGGTTCGGTATGAATAACGGTAAAGATGGCTGGAGAGTTGGTATCTCTTTTTTACGGCCGCCTCTTTTAGCAAACATGTCAGATGAAAATATATATCGTAAAAGGGGGAAAAGGGTTGCTACTAATGAATCGTATGTCATGACAGTTGGACATTACATTAGAGGAATAGAAGTATTTGATACATCGGAGCTTAGATACATTCAAAATTTAACAACCTCCATAGGTCATAACTGGACCATAACTATTTGTGGTCGAATAGGATCAGAGATTATTGTTACTTCAAATGGTGAATATGTATGTGCTCAACGGGGAAATGAAGTACAACGGTGGAGCCATAATACACAAGCTTTGAATGGGTTAAAATCTATTGGATGTGAGACTCATTTGATAATTCCTTATGATGATAGGATTCAGATTTATGAGGTGAATCATGAAGTTGGACTAGGAAATAGTAGCACGGAGTTACTTTCATTGAGGAAAGATATCAGAGTAGAAGAAGGTAGAAGGAAATTAAATGGGAGGAGGGAAGTAAATGTTGCATGGGGACCACCACCAGACAAAACACATTTCATAATTGGATACCCACATCAGATATGTGTGTGGAAATTTGATGCAGCAACACACAGTATATCTTTGATGAATACAATCACAGTGAACGAATTTGAAGTGAGAGGGGTAGCTCTTGCCGAAGACTATATTGCTGCATCTGTTATAGGCAATTATTATACAGGAAGAAAAGCGCACATTTGGAACCGTAAAACTGGAGAAAAAATGGTTTATGCTGATGAGGATAGTCTTTACGAAGACCACTTATCTATTTATCGCCCTTGCCTATTCTGTTATGGTCATATTCTGGTGAGTACCAGTAAACGCAAGAGTATACTATGTGTATGGAATATGAAAACAGGACGGTTGATACAGAGATACGATATCCTACCCCGAGATGAATATGGCAGACCACAATCTGTCGAGAATTCAGATGCGGTGTATTTGGATCATTTCAATGCATTTCTGTGTTTGACTTCATCTCTTGGTTTGACAGACGAAATGATTGTTTTGGTATCATTCCCATCAAACAAAAGGCAGAGTGATATGGCCACAACTATCATTCGTCGAGAAACTCGTTCGTCAGAGTCAGACATTCCGATAGAACAGAGTAACAAAGTCTAGTCTAGGTCGTAGTCAATCAGGACATCCTACTACTAAGATATCAAGTTATAAGAAATATAAGCCTCTAGCCTTTTAGATTGAATCGCCTCATTATCATATCATATAAGGAAAATCGGATGCATGAGGGCGATGGGGCCTCATCCATCGATCGAGAATTATGAATAGCTTCCACCTGGAATAAATCTTTACTCCCCAGCTAGTGATAAAAAGTTTAAGGGTTTTGAAAAATGGCCAGAAGTTTCGGGGGTAAACTTCATAAACTTCTCTTCAAAAGTTTCATAGGTGTGGATATATAATGGACATATACGGATATATAAATTCATATATATGCCAAATAACTACGTAATGTACAGATATTGGGTACTTTGGTTTGAAAGTTTCTAGATTTTTAAAATGGGTCAGAAGTTTAGTACTAAATTTATGGAAAGTTTCATGCTTAGAAACTTACACTTTAGTAATCACTATCCCCAGCACACAGCACAGCCAGTACGTTTAAAAACTACCAACCAAATCAACCAATCACCAAAGAGAGGATGGATAGCTTTAGTACTAACAATATCGGAGACTCTGGTACTGGTATAGGGAGTAGCGGTGATAGTAGCAACAACGCACTCATCCTATCTTTATATCTTATTGATTCACAACATGACCTTCTTCCACCCAATGATCAGCAAAGTAAGAATAATACCAACAATAGCAATAACATTGAGGATGTAATAAAGAAGAGAGCAAGATTATATCAACGTTTATCTCAGGCATGTAAGATTGCAAATGATATACTGCTAAACTCTGGCACAACGCCTTTTTTGACACAAGATGTGCACAATAACAAACAATCAAACACCAATAGTAGCAACAACTATCATCCATGGAGCTCAGGAGGTGATGGACCAATCTTTGGTATACATTGCAATATCTCAGATATAAATGAGTTAAATAATAATATTATGGATGGTGATGATATATGGCAGAATCAATTACCAACAAAAGAGGATGATACCAATGACCAGATTGATGATGCACTGCATTCAAAACAACAACAAGAAACAGCAAAGGAAAGATGTAGAGAAGAGAGTCAACCACATTTGCGTGCAATATGTCAATATAACAATGATATTAATGACTGTTGGCGTTGTATATCATTACTGCATACCATTTCATCTAAATTATCCAATGCCAAATGCTCAATCAACAACTCATCATCTAACTCTGAGAGATATCTAACATGTGCAATAGAAGTATACGATATTAACGATGGTCATATACTCTTAATCGAGGCAGCGAATTCATTACCAAATTGGGTTGATAATGATGTGTTGCAAGGTGGTGTTGGTGGACCTGTTGGATGTATTAATAGATGTTGGTTGGTGAATGGTTGTGTACATTTAATACCTCCTAAGTTGAATGACAGTAGAAGTAGTGAAATAGATGAGGATGAAGAGGTAAACAGACTGTCAAGAATGGACGCTCTTCGTATTTTAATGGAGTCTAACACTCAAGAAGAGGATGAGGGAGAATCGCCAATAATGGCAGACGAAGCTGTACAAATTGCAATACAAGATCGAATTAATCGAACAAATTACACTGCCAGTCCTTCATCTCCACCAACTTTACCAAAAGAAGAAGACAACAAGAAGTTGCCACCTAATCATTGGCATAAAGCGGCAGTGGCATTACCAGCATCAATAGCAAGATTTATACAATTACATCCTAATTTGGTACCATTATTAATTGATTCATTCTGTGATAATGCACCTGAATATCTAAAAGAACGTGAAAGTGGAACCTCCTCAAGTACAACAAGATCAACATCAAGTAAGAAACCATTTGGTAAATCATATCCATATGAACAAATCGTCATAGAGCCAATAACAATAACAAAATCAAACTATGCAGAATTAATCACAGGACGAGGTATAGTCCCAACATTTCCAACACCTAAAGCATATCGTTCTGTGGAATTGAATCGGTTTCATAGACAGTTATGCCAACAAATTAGTAGCGATCAGTTTGGTGATATTCATGATAATAAGAAAGGGAGGAGGAATCCATTTGAACGAAGTGTCGAAGTTGGAATACGATTATGTGCTGGATTAGATTGGATTGTAGCCAATAATGGTATGAAGATGACTGATGATGCAATACAAGAACAAGATCAGTACTCTTCGTTGGAAGAAGATTTGGCAATCAATACCCTGGGTGAAGTTGAACGTCGATTGCGCATACACTGGACAAGGATTGATGCCGAGGCAAGTGGTATACGAATTGAAGAGGAAATTAACGAGTCAGATGAGTCATTACCTTCTTCTTGGATTGAAGAAGCATGGCAGGCAGGTCCAAACGGTACCAGTGACAGTGCATCTATTGACAAATCATTACTACAAGCATTACAATCAATGTCCAAATGCCCCGTATTCAATCCAGAATTATCACAACCACTCTACAAACAACCATGTCCATACACACGTCCAATCATATCATTATTACAAATGGTACAATCTGGTATTAAGAATGGATTAAAATGGCAAAGAGACAAATATACTGAAGGTAATTTTCCAATACCTCGAGCGTGGGAAGTTGATACTGATGACTGGATGAATGTAAGTTCATTACAAGAGTTGGAAGAAGAAATGAAGAACTTGTCTTCTTCTCGTTGTACAAAGGCTGATAGTTCGGATACTAAGAAGAAGCCTCGAAGAACAACACGGAGAAGCCGTAGAAATATGACACCATCAAGCAAGCCCGATTTTGACGAGAAGAGTGAAAATGTTGGAGAGACGGGTGACACAGATGACAAGTCTAAGCACAGCGACGCGATGAACAAGGTGCAGACAGAGAAGCTGCCGATACCAGCTGAGAGTAAGAAGAGTAGCAGAGAAGAACAGGGTGATCAACCTTTGTCAGTAGAGAAACTCATGTCTCAAGAAGTGAATATCAATCCAAGTAAATTCCTTGACATATTACATGCAAGGCTCAAGAGGCAACGAAATAACCCTGACGAAATAGCCATGGGGGACGAAAGAGAGGAAGGGCCGTCAAATGCGAATGAGCAAGAAGATATAAGTAAGTTCTTCTTCGATGAAGACTTTAATAATGATTGTGATTCAAGTGATGGTTCGGAGGACTTGATGGGTATCGATGACAATCCACATGCAGCACTAGATGAAGAAGACGATCCATTCTCATTGCATAACATCATGGAAGCGATGGATCATGAACTAAGAACTGATGTTGCCTCTCATCCAACTATCAAGAATCTTAGTGTCGCTTCAGAAGAGGATGGTAGTGGCGGAGGAACCGATGCTGATATGGCGGTATTAGCAAACTTACTCAAGTCGATAGATGAAGGTGACGCCTCAGGTCCTTTGAACACAATGTTAAATGAGATGGGAATATTTCCTCCCAGTCAGCAAACTGAAGAGGAGGAGGGTGATTAATGAGACTACACTAATGGTAATGACTACACATAAATAAAATATGGCACGCTTGTTATATAGCAAGTTCATATTATGGTCGGACAATCTTGATTGAATGTCATCTTGAGCACGAAAAGGAATCACACAGCTCCGAATAAGAATCATATCCAAAGCTCTCCTCCAAGTGTGATGCAGCATCATATTGATCTTGTAGGCATGCCTCGAATTTTATATCTTCCCAGAACCATTGTTGGGCTTCTGTAGCTTTTATCATTGCAGGTAATAGTTCATCATCTATCCGTGGTGGTATTACCAAGTCACCCTTCTTCCCATAATTAACGGCAAAGTGTTTTGGATTGATATCGAGTTCGATGAGAGGATCAACGTACTTTGCAGCATCGTAGAGGGCTCGAAATGATTGAATACCATTAATGCGCATAATTAAGGCCAGGAATTGTATTGCACAAGCCAAAGTATTGTGTGCATTATGGTTTTTCAAACTAGATATTGATTGTATTGATTGATCTGTCCACTCTTCTTGATTGTAGACAAACGGTGACAACCCATGAAAGAAGACTGCATCGTTATCATCACCACAATTCTTCGCCGTTGTTCCCAACGTAGAAGACCAAGGGTCATCCAACATTGAAACATGTATATACGCCGGCCCGGTAGGAAAGGATTGGCATACATTTCCAAATGTTAAAACAACTAATGCTTGGTTCAATAGATTCTCTACCCTTTGTACTGTTAATTGATGTTGATCTAATTGCTGTTGTTTCCAAGCTGATATAGCTCCTGCAACTCTTGCCACTGTGATTGATTCCGCCACTAATACTAGTTGAGGCTGCTTTCTTTGATTGAGTGGATCTTTCCGTATACTATCGACTGCCATATCGATGAGCTTGTTTATAGTTTCTTCTTCTAATTCGTTTGTATGATGATAAGTATTACAGAAAACCGCTTCTATAATATCTAAATCTTCGTGCTTAAGCTTGCACATGACTGTATCATCTCTTTCTAACATCTCTGTTTCCTCTATTAGTACCCCCATCGACTCAAGAGATGATACTGTTTCTAAATCAATGTATATCTCACTACTATTTTCTCCACTATGTTGTCTTCCTAACACCAATTGAACTAATGGCATATCGTCAAAAACTTTTGATATATATTCCAATCGATTATCATTATTTGAATAACTTCCACACCAAACTACTACTTCAGAATAATCATACATCATCCCACCTCGTTTCTCTACTGATTGATATGCTATATCAATTAGAAACTTGAATGGTTTGTCTTCCTCGATAGAGCATATTGTATTCAGTGGTATTGATGATGGTGTATTATGTAGTGAGGATTCTTCATATGGAGAGTCAAATATACGGAAGTTGCCCCGATGATCGTTGTGATCTGGTGATGTGCATATAAATCTTCTATATGGTACCAATTTCTCTGGTAGATGAAGATTGTTGTCATTATCTTCTACTACTACGACTTCTTCTTTCATACCATTATTTGTACTCATTGCAGCTTCTAATAGTGATGCAAGAGATTGTAGTTTAATATTCTGTTTGGTGCTATCATCTATCTGTATCAAATTCATCAAGTTAAATTGCAACTCCCTAACATCAACTGATTGGTTTGTATCATGTCGTGTCCATTGCTGTGTTTGTTGCTTTTGTCTTGAACTAGAATTACAGCTGATGATGAATGCAGCAACTCTAGTAGATGAAAGAACACATATTAGGGATGTAACAATGATGAGCAGTATACACTTCATCATCTTTCCTCTCTGCTCATTAAACACTCATACATCAACAATCAACCTCCCATCATCAACTCGCAATCCTCGACTCAAAAAATTGGTATCCTCATCTATTACTTAGAATACAGGTAACATGAGGAGATGAGGGCGATTGGTAGCTTGTATTGAGTAGACAACTCATTACTTGATAAAATACACACACATGAGGAGATTGAGGGCGAGGTGACAGTACTTGGGTCTCATTACTTTAGAATTACAGACCGTCTAACTATGTTCTCCCCGGGCCTCCACCATACAAGATAGATTTATATACAAACTACAGATACAAGACAACTACCAACCAGGTGGACCATACTCATTCTTTCCCCAAGCAAGTTGAACATTCTGTTCCAACACACTAGTCGTACCTTCTTCTACTTCTGCAGCAGTCGTCAGCGTTGTTCGCATCATCCTAATCAACCTACCAAAAGAAGATCTGAAATCTGAAACAAATGTCTCACTCTTACTAAGAATCAACAAATTTGCAATACTCGAGATACTCCTTTCATACCAATAATCACAGTTCATATCTTTGTCATCATCTTCCGCATATTGATTATGTACAACTGTAAAGTCGAGCTTGTAACATTTCTGTTGATATTCATGTACTTCACTCTCAATGGAAGACAAGTTATCTCTCCGAATAAGAGTATTCGACCTAAGACTCTTCATGATAGTTTTGTCAACCTGTGTCTTATCATTGGCAATGATAAATACCTTACGAGGTTTATCACCGCACCCCTTGGAATTGTAATGACGAGTATACTGCATCAAGGGAATGTAGGAACGTATAGCACTCTCGTCTTGACGATTGTAAAGACCACGACTGTCCCAGTAGTTTGCTATAGACTTTCTTGAATCAGGATCATCTAATATATCATCACCACGCCGAATTAACATTGCGTCATATGGTTCCTTATACAATTCAGTAAACTGTAATCCAAGATTTTGAATATGTTTGTATACATCTTGCAAAACCAATGGTTGAAACTCAACAATGTTAGATTGCATAACTAAACCAGCAAGATACTTCCAAGTAGTATCAATTTTACCATTCAATTGAGAGAATGTCGTAGCTTGTTCTGAAGTTGCTCCTAATCGCAATGCCCAATCATATGGACGTTGTTTCATCATTTCCTTAAATTTTGATTCATACATATCTTGAATTGTAGTGGCATCTACTGCAAAGACGTTTGATAATCTTCGATTGTCATTCTTACATTGAATTGATGATCCATTTGAGCTACTAATAACTTGAGACCAGGATGTATAGTCATAACTATACTGACATGGCACTGGACAATTCCTAGTTACTGACTCTGGAATCTTAACTAGATTCGATAACCCAGTACTCTTCCCAGAACAACCTTGAGTCATTGGATTGTCAAGTACTACCAACGGACCGTCCATATACGATGCCATCATAACGGCAAGGATATAATTACTCAATTGACTATCAAAACTTGCTTTCATGTCTGGTAGATATAAGAGGATATTATCACATGTTGGATCAGTCGATAATGGGGGAATCAAACCCAACTTTTCTTGGATAGATTCAATGAACGATGACGTTTGGACTGCTGTGCTTTCCTCTTCCTCGTTGGTAATGGCAGTACTCTCCTGTGACCCGGTATTGATATTGTTCCCATCGCTACTAACCTCGAGTAAAGAAGAAGATGATGATACTTGTGATGATGATGACGACGATGCCCAATGACCATTGTTATTCTTATTCACCACATTAACAACCGCGGGTAATAGTGCCATTAGACACACGGCATAGCAGAGAGCAAGACGTTTGTTCCTCGGACTACTATTGAGAACAGAGTGCCTATTATTATAATACCATGTAGTCAAAGTGGAGGTAGCAGATTTATACGTCGAACTCGAACTGCTATCATCTGCTGCAATTGTCGATTTTTGATGTTTTTGTTGTTCCTCATCTTGCTCGGCCGATGACAGTCGACGATGTGGAGTACCATCGCTGTCTTTCCTGGAGATTAAGGGCTCCATAATCGTTGTGTCGTGATTTGCCGCCGCCATTTTTTGTTGTTTTGTAAGTAGTATAGAAGAGTAATTGTTATGTATTGTCGGTTATAACACTGTAAAATTTTGCATGTCAATGTGACTATGACCGGGTCATTAGAAGATTTGATGGTACTCACTGTATCCTTTTTGGTCTGCTCAAAACTGCACAGCATTATTGCAACTACCACGTACGCACCTCCCTGCACTAAAGCAGACTGTAATCCATATTTCATTTCAGGACATGGACGATATATTGCCTTCACCTTTTGACATAGTAGTACTACCTTTAGTACGTCGATGGCGATCTGCTCCTCCATCAACTCCACCTCGTGGTCAGTGTCAGAGCTCTCCAACTACTTCAGAGTCAGAAGATGATGTCATGGTTGAGCAACAGATAGATATAGTAGATGCTCATGAATCAAACGATCTGCACAACATTGGGAATAGTTCAGATCATAATGAGATGGTAGATACCACAACTGATAGAGAAACCAATGCCGAGGCTGTATCTTCCGTCGATGATGAGCTGCAACGGAATGTATCCGTCGATGATGAATCACAACGACAAGAACAGCAGCAGAATAAGCATACTCGACGAAACTCCAATGTTTCATCAATCAATAACATTGTCCAAGAACAACGGCCTCATCCTCTTTGTTCATTTGCATTATGTACTTGGTTATCTACTTGGAGTAAAGAACGAATACGTATTGCATCATGTGGTTGTTTGTCATCAGTCTTGATATGTACAGTCCGTCTCATAATTGATCCAGGTAAAACAGCGTACACAATCCATTCGATCATTATCTTATTTGACATGATTATCATACATATCTTCACACACTCATGGTGGTTAAGCTTCAGCGGTGAATTGATAGCCGTCTCAGGAGCGACAGCATTCCATTTAACACATGCCAAGCTATTTGAACTTCTTGAAACAACCCTAATTGCTGCTATTGTTAGCTTCCACATGATCATATCCCGTAATGAACATTGGGATAGGGAGAAAGAGTTGGAGAAAGATCTCGAGGATCTCGTTGGGTTGCAGTTCTGTATTCAACATCATGATAGACATACGACCATTAGAACATCTGATACTACTCCTGTCGAATCGGAAGGAGAACTTGATATGAATGTTGTTACAGAAGTGGTTGATGAAACTGATAGAACCACTTTCCTCCGGCTTATTAGCAGCTTTTCTGCATCAGATGGTGAACATGATAAGATAGAAGCAACCCGTTTAGAGAGTATCGATGAGGAGACTGGCGGTAGGGCACCTATATTCATTGAGCAAGAACCCTCTACAGTTCACATCTCGACAGTTGGTGAAAAATCCGTTATGAGTGGCTTGAGGAAGGTTGGAGGTGTCCTCTTTAGCCACTTTCTAGATGGGTCGTCGGGAGTAATGTACACCTCTTTCTTAGGCTTGATCATTGATGAGGTTGTTAATTGGATAGATGAATATGAATAGAGTGATAGAGTGCTTGTATGTAGCTTGACCGATTCTTGTAAATAATGTACACATTTTCATCTCTGTACTACTTTGTCTTTGATGTATCCGCTTTGCTTTAGGATGTTGTTGATGTTAACTGTTTAGTGAATGTATGTGTGTAATATAATGAATACTTTTTAATTCTCTTTTTTCACAATATCTAAAGCAGCAAGTGTATCCTGCTCATTAATCAAACCAAACCATTTATTCAATGCACGTTGAGCTGTCAAAAGCAGTTCTAACAAATCACTACCATCAATTGATGATGTGTCACTACTACTCTGTTGTTTCAATTGATATCTAATTTCAGCCCGGGCATCATCCACAGCTGTTAATAAATCATTCCTAAGTAAATACCGTAACCCCATATCAGATGCTATTACACTCTTAACATCTGGAATTTTCTCATCTCGTATCATCCTCGATCGTTCTTCTTTACTAGCCGTTAATACAAACTTAACTGAATTGAAATTAAGATTTGATGTATAGTAATTGAGTGCGGCACGTATCTCATCTGTATCTTCCCTTGCCTTCTCTTGTCTTTTTAATCGTTTCCATGTATCAATCTCGCCATTCTGTACAAGCATGGCTCCCGGCTTCTCTAGAATACTGACTTGATTTCTATATTCTTCATATGATTTTAAATATGATTGTGCAGGTTGTTGTGGTACATCTATTGGTGTTGTTCCGTTCATATAATCTTGAGGAGCGAGTAGTAGATTTTCTAAATCATGTAGTAATTCCTTCTTGTTATTGTTGTCCAATCCTTTATCAGCAACTAACTTTGATGCAATATCAACGGCACTATTCAGTGTAATCTTTAATCGAGCCGCAGGTAGTAAGGTATCAATGGGTGCAAAGGGCGCTACAGCTCTTGCTGGTTGACATAATGACGCAGTTGATTTCACAATATCATCTAATACTGATCTTCTATCCAAGGTCTTCTTTGCTGATGATGTCATTGGAAAAGAAAATGCTGATATGATGTACATATGATATGAACAAAACATCATTATAACGAGTAACCAGGTCATCATCTTGCTAAGAAGTAGTGTAAGTTTGAATAGAAGAGAGAGTTGCAATTTGCTATGACGAAGAGCAAAACATGAGAGTATAAAGGCTGATACTTAGTAAGTATATTGATCCTTCACTAAACACTACCTTACCTCTAGTTGATGACATATTATTATTATGGGTGGTGATTGCTAGTGTGTATGAAGGATATCAAAGAGATTGGTACCTCTATGGACAGTTTGAATGCGTCGTTCTTTAAAGGATGGGGTGGTTGGTGGCCTTCACATTATACAAAAACTCACCGAACAATTTTCTGTTATAATTTATATTATGCAACCACCTACTTCTGTCTTTACCTACCTTTACCTTTGTCATAAAGGCCCGTACGAGAGGATTGGTTAGCTCATAGAACAGTTTTGATTCTGTGATTGAATTAAAAACAGCTTATGAGTATGATGAGATCTGAGGATACTGCAGATCATAAAGAAGTGGTAGAAGATACCACAACAGATGGAGATACCAACGCCGAGGTCGAGGCTGTATCAGTAGTTGAATCATCCGCCGATGATGAATCACAACGACAAGAACAGCAGCAGAATAAGCATACTCGACGAAACTCCAATGTTTCATCAATCAATAACATTGTCCAAGAAAAACGGCCTCATCCTCTTTGTTCATTTGCATTATGTACTTGGTTATCTACTTGGAGTAAAGAACGAATACGTATTGCATCATGTGGTTGTTTGTCATCAGTCTTGATATGTACAGTCCGTCTCATAATTGATCCAGGTAAAACAGCGTACACAATCCATTCGATCATTATCTTATTGACATTATTATCAGTATCATTCGAAAATAACTCAGCCAATCTAACCTTTTGATTATCAAATTCATCTTTAGTAAGACTTTTCATTTCAATACCAAGATGAGAAGCTGCTTCTAATAATGCAGGACGATATGGTTTCCTTGTCACTATGCGTTTAATACCAGCTGAGTATAATGCACCAAAGCAGTTATTGCATGGTGGCATGGTAATATATGCTGTACAATTCATTGTAGATTGATGTGCTCGTGACTTTGCAACTTGACCTAAAGCATTCACCTCTGCGTGTACATCACTATCACCGTATTTAAATATTGATGAATTGTTAGCTGCTGCTATAACTCTATTGGAGATATGATCAGTTTGGCTACTACCAGCATCTTCTTCTTCTGCTGGCTGCCTCACAAGTATACAACCCATTGAACCTTGACGGAGTAATGAACTTCGAGTGATAATCATTACTATATCCATATAGTTCTCATCCTCTGATACACTTGGAGAGGGAATATATCCATACATATTGAACTTTGATAAAGGACTATCAGGTTGGATGATGTGGGCAGAAGCAGTAGTATTAACAGTAGCAGTAGTAATCAATTGCAATTGTTGATGAATATTGTATGATATGCCAAAGTGATGATGCTTCTTTATAACCTTGTTAACTAATCTCATCATACTCATGAGAAGCAGAATCAAAACTGTTCTACGAGCTAACCAATCCTCTCGTATTTATTGAATGGCAAAGATAGACTACATCATCACAAAATTAAAATTGTTTCACTGAAGTTTATGTGAAGGCCACAATACCACCCCATCCTTATGGAACGTATCCAAACTGCTGCCCATAATTGATCCGATCTTAGCATATAGAGTTACAAATCTCTTTGATATCCTATCAATACAAATATTAGCAGCAATCACCAACATCTAATAGGTAAGGTAGGTACTTAGTGGTGGATGTCATACATGCTAAGTATCAGCCTTTTATTTTTATACTCTCATATTGCTTGCTCTTGCCCATTGCTGCTCATAATCATCAGTCACTGCAGCATTACTAGCATTATCTACCGCCAAGAAGATCATACATACACCTGCTAAATTATGATAATGTGGCTCACTATTATAATGATGTTTGCAAGCTGTTCATATCATATGCACACATTAGCATTTTCTCCTCCTCCAATGACATCATCAGCAAAGAAGACCTTGGATAGAAGATCATTATTAGATGATTTTGTGAAATCAACTGCATCATTATTAACTGTGTATACCATTGATAAACAACCATCAAATGCGGTAGCACCCTTTGCTCCCGTTGATACCTTACTACCTGCGGCTAGAGTAAAGATTACATTGGATAGTGCTGTTGATATTGCATCAAAGTTTGTTGCTGATAAAGGATTGGACAACAATAACAACAAAGAATTACTGCATGATTTAGAGAGTTTACTACTCATTCCACAAGATTACATGAAGGGAACAACTCCAATAGATGTACCACAACAACCTGCTCAATCATATCTTAAATTCTTCATCGAAATCAAGTATCAATCCTGGAAAAACCTGGTGCCATGCTAGTACAGAATGGCGAAATAGATACATGGAAAAGATTAAAAAGACAAGAGAAGGCAAGAGAGGATACAGATGAGATACGTGCAGCACTCAATTATTATACATCCAATTTAAACTTCAATTCAGATAAGTTTGTATTAACGGCTAGTAAAGAAGAACGATCGAGGATGATACGAGATGATAAAATTCCAGATGTTAAGAGTGTAATAGCATCTGATATGGGATTACGGTATTTACTTAGGAATGATTTATTAACAGCTGTGGATGATGCCCGGGCTGAAATTAGATATCAATTGAAACAACAGAGTAGTAGTGACACATCAATTGATGGTAGTGATTTGTTAGAACTGCTTTTGACAGCTCAACGTGCATTGAATAAATGGTTTGGTTTGATTAATGAGCAGGATACACTTGCTGCTTTAGATATTGTGAAAAAAGAGAATTAAAAAGTATTCATTATATTACACACATACATTCACTAAACAGTTAATCACTCTATTCATATTCATCTATCCAATTAACAACCTCATCAATGATCAAGCCTAAGAAAGAGGTGTACATTACTCCCGACGACCCATCTAGAAAGTGGCTAAAGAGGACACCTCCAACCTTCCTC
>Ga0214479_100436_pt1 | contig 24577 bp, 15 predicted proteins | sample M1_20Mar14CPVII9_5_FD_165054 | JGI IMG/M metagenome (GOLD analysis project Ga0214479, IMG submission 165054) | Marine eukaryotic communities from Monterey Bay, California, United States - M1_20Mar14CPVII9sort6BwellE14 | ecosystem: Environmental > Aquatic > Marine > Unclassified | place: USA...
AAGATATCCTGGATATCGAAGAAACTTGGAGCAGTCACCTGCCCAATCCCCTGCAGCAATCACTGAAGGAGAAGATAAAGCTTAGAATGGAGTGTGACAAACTTGCAAATTTTTGCACGCAGGTATCCTAATCCAAAATAAGTTTCAATAAGTTCCACAAGTTCCCATAGAAAACTCACACTTTTTCAAGCAAAATGGAATTTAACCATAGTAGGCTATCGGCGGCGGCACGGCGACCAATACTTCTATACTAATAAAATACCGCCGGAACATTACTCACTGGACCTATATTGATTTATGTTGTGGATTAGATACTTTAGACTAGGGCCAGAACCGCTTCAATTGTACCAACAGTATATTACTAACAAAATGAGCCGTTACAACGATAACTTTATTGCAATAATACACATAATATACAACCATACACAACAATATACACCAGTATAATTGATGCAGCTGATAAATAATGATATATGATGACGTGGTCTACGTAGATGGCGTTGTTGGGGGACGTATATTGTCGGAGGTGCCGCCGTCAAAATGTCGTTTATTTTAAGGTGCACCTTGATATGTTAATAATATGTTAAGGGTGGTATATACAACAATGCAACAACTCCAAACAAATATTTGCAATTAGTTTATGGGTTGTTAGATGAATTAGTATTGGTTGCTTAGAGTTTGGAGGGTTGTAATTTGAATGGCAGTGGGTATTATTAATTAATTGTTGTTATTATTGGTTTGGGTGGTGATAACATTTGCAGTTAGTAGGGGTGAGATGGGTTGGATTAGTTATTTGTGGAGTGGTATATGTATTGAATTGATTATTTATTAGTATTGGAATATTGGTGTTACTTCAATCCCCAATCAGCAACAGACAATACACAATGCAATCTGTAGCGGACAAAGTAGTACAACAGTATTGGAGCATGTGATATGAATGGTATTGATATGGGTGGGTATACATAATACACAACAACATATCTATTGAGGAGATATTATTGTGTTTTTGCCGGATGATTTAGCCTTTGAAATAGCAGGGAGATAGATAATGAACAACAATACATCAACACTTAACAATATACAGCAGGAATCTGTTATTTGATATTTGATATTGATACCATTGTTTGAGTGATTAGGCACTAAAACCATTGGCAACTCGACAATATAATGATTTTAGATGGGGTTATGAATGTTATTTTGGTGTGTGTAGTTTATTGGATGACAGTATATCAAGTATATGTTGGAGTTTTGGTTAAGTTGAGTTGAGGTGGGGATTGGTTCAATAATTGATGTTTGATGTCTAATATGGCGGAATCTAAGTAAACCCAACACAATACAACAATCAGCTACTACATAAGAAGGTGGAGATCGGATTGTTTGACCATTGGAGACATTATATCTATTGAAATGGTCCGCTTATATTCAGTGTTTCTACTTTGAGATATCAATATTCAAGCTGGATACTGACTAATGCACCATTGTGATAGTAGATGAACAATAAAGAGTACTCTAATGTATTTATATGATACTAAACTACAGAGTTGCAATGTATTTTGTGTTGCCATCTAACTTAATCCTAGTCTATTAGTGGTTGATATATCATGTGCACATTTTAAAAAACCATAAGTAAATATGAAACGACTATCATAGACCGTATTAACGCCGTCCTACACCGTCACCGCCGTATCTAATCGACAATCATATTATACCACGGCTACGGAGCGATTTCTGCGGTGATAGATGGACAATAAGTCCACCAACGAGCCGCTATACTATGCAAGTATGTCGATATTTCATGTTGAGGAGGTGGCTGAGGAGATGTGGAATATCGTCATCTATTGAACGATTTTTCCGTATCCTTCTTGTCAGTATTTAGTATGGGTTATATATCGCTGATATATGCGCCGGGTTGTGGTGAAAACATCCTCTATTAGCCGTAGGAGTCGCCGATAGCCATGATGTATTGTTGCAATGTGAGTTGTTAATTTTTTTATTTTTGAGATTTGGATACCGCGTGCAAAAATATGCCGTTTGTTACACTCCATTAGAGTTATGACCTTTAATGTACATAGAAGATATTGTTTGAACTTCTTTAGAGCTCTTAGTACACAATCTAGCCAGCCGTCATCTCAACTAACCAAATAATCATAATATGATTCCCTCAGTCGCCATCTTCACAGCCATGAAGACTTCACATCCTCGATACATAACTCTTTATTAAAGGATACCTTGGCCGACCTTCTTTCAAAAAGAGTACTCATAAATGAAAACTGAAAGGGTTTGATGTGAAGATATGATTTATTATTGTTCGTAAGAAGAAGATGGCAAAGAATAATGATACTAACGGCGGTATAACACTGGCATATGAACCCGATGCCAATCCTAACAATACATCAATAAATTTAGATGATCTACCAATCGATAGTTTACATCTTCAAGATAATGAACAACAAAATTCCATCAATTTCTTAAATTACAGAACTAAGCCAGTGTTTTATATCAATGGACAACGTATATCATCATCTCTATGTTCCAAGGCACGTCCAAATCAAACTTTATTAGATTATTTACGGAATGAGTTGAAACTAACTGGATCAAAGTTAGGTTGTGGTGAGGGAGGATGCGGCGCTTGTACTGTATTAATCAGCTCATACAATAAAGGAAAAGGAAAAATTATACATAATACAGTAAACGCTTGCTTATTTCCTGTATTATGTGCAGATGGATGTCATATTACTACAATTGAGGGTGTTGGTAGTTGGCGTAAGCAGTATCAGGGATTAACTTGCAATGAAGAATCTGGAGGTAGTTGCAATAATAAAACAGAAGATACAAAGGAAGATTATCTACACCCAATCCAACGTGCAATGGTAGATATGCACGGATCTCAATGTGGATTCTGTACACCTGGGATTATAATGGCTCTATATGGATTATTCTCAAAATCCCATGATGATGATGATATAGATGGAAAAGTGAAGGGGCCAAGAGTATCATACTTGGAAGAACACTTGGATGGAAATTTATGTAGATGTACTGGTTATCGCCCAATTTGGGACGCAGCGCGTTCTTTGTGTGTTGATGGATCAGAAGATTTAGAAGATTGTCATGGTCCTAAAGGCCCGTGTGGTGTATCATGTCGAGAATGTCCAGAAAGGGATGATTGTGAAATGGATTGCAATGTTGCTGATAAGGAAGGAGAGACCAAGGGAGGAGGAGTAGTATGTACATCCACAAAGAGCAAGGTTGTCGAATACCAAAGTGTATTACAATCAAAACATAATGATCAATGGTGGGAACAGCCGAACGATATGTTTCCTCAAGAGCTGATGCTCGGAAAAGATGGCAGTGATAATGAAGAGATTCATAAGCCTCTCATGGTAGTAGATAGCTCGATTCATAACGGTGGTACATGGTTTCAACCAACAACATTGGAAGAATTACTTAATCTATACCAAGAATATGGTAATGCTGAGGATGGGGGAATTAAAATGGTTATTGGAAATACCGAGGTAGGCATTGAAACAAAGTTCAAGCATGCATCGTATCCTCGGATGATCCATCCCTCTTCTAGTATACATTCATTATATGAGATTGTAACAACTGAATCTCATGTTGTAATCGGTGCTTGTGCAAGTTTGAGTAATGTGAATGTTTGCCATGACCTAATGTCTTCTTCTTCTAATGATAATGAAAGTGTATCAAGAGAAAGTAGAACAGTCCAACCAATTCATGACATGTTAAGGTGGTTTGCCTCCACACAGATACGAAATGTAGCGTGTCTCGGAGGTAATTTAGCAACTGCGTCTCCTATTTCAGATATGAATCCAATGCTCTGTGCCTTAGACGCAACACTTGTATTGGCAAGTCGTCCACAGAGACATGGAGGTATTGAACGACGTCATGTACCCGTGTCAGACTTTTTCGTAGGGTATAGAAAGGTAGACATGAAGAAAGTGGAAATAATTGAGAGGATAGATGTACCATTAGTCCAGTCCAAGTTTGAATATGTTGCACCGTTCAAACAGGCACGGCGTCGTGAAGATGATATCAGTATAGTCACATCTGGTATGCGGTTAAAGTTAATTCATTCGGATGATAGATGGAAAATGGAAGACGTATGTATTGCTTTCGGAGGCATGGCACCTGTTACCAAGTTGGCAAAGGAAACAATGGCATTCATGGTGGGTAAGACATTTGAGGAGGCAACATTTGTAGAGGCTAGACAAGTATTGCAAAAGGAGTTTGAAATGCCAGATGATGTGCCAGGAGGACAATCGCAGTATCGTTTGACATTGGCCTGTAGCTTTTTGCACAAGTTTTACCTCTACTGTGTTGGAGAGTTGAAAAAAGATATGGAGACGGAGTCTTCTTCTACTCAACTTCCACCCGTGCCAACAATTTTAGCTGAAGAAGAATGTGGACTTGGGTTTGTTAGTGCATCTAAACCAAGTATTGTTGGTACTCAAATGTACCCGGTACCAAAGGTTGCTGTTGGGTTGGAGAAAGAACATCTCGGTTATGATGTTAATACTTCCCTTGCTGCCAAAGCGGCTTCATCAACCAAGAAGAATGATTCAGTTGGCAAGCCAGCGACACATGCTTCAGGAGAACTTCACTGCACGGGCGAGGCAGCATACGCAGACGATATACCTGCACCAGAAAACCTCTTACACGGATCTCTCATCTTGGCATCTCAATGTCATGCCAAACTTAAATCAATTGACACTTCACTGGCACTTCAAATCCCAGGTGTATCGGGAGTATTCACTGATACAGACATTATCAAGCTTGGAGGTGATTCAAGAATGGGGCCGATCATGTTAGATGAGCAGGCATTCTTACCGATTGGAGAAACGGTACCATTCGTTGGACAGCCATTGGGTGTAGTAGTTGGTGTGAGCCAAGAAATTGCCGAGAAGGGAGCACGAGCGGTACAAACTGAGTATGAAGAGCTTGAAGGCAAAGCCATTGTTACGATCGAAGAAGCTATAGAAGCAAATAGTTTTTGGGAAAGCAGTATACATCAAATGCATCGAGGTGGTAATGTCGCAGAAACTTTACAGCAGACGTCAGTTGACGGGAAGAAGATGGTAGTTGTTGAGGGAGAAATGAGAAGTGGTGGACAGGAACACTTTTATCTAGAACCCAATTCAACACTGGCTATCCCTTCCGAATCAGCTACAAATTTGACAATATATGCATCAACTCAAGCACCCACAAAGACTCAAGATTTTGTTGGACGTGTGACAAACACTCCTGCTGCCAAAGTCGTAGTACGAATGAAGAGAATGGGTGGTGGATTCGGTGGAAAAGAGACGCGCAGTGTCTTCATATCGGTAGCAGCGGCGGTAGCAGCAAAGTTGACGAATCGCCCAGTTCGTTTAACATTAAACAGAGACACCGATATGATGATTACGGGAGGACGGCACTCGTTCCTATCAAAGTACAAGGCCTCGGCCTTCATTGATAATGATGGAAGTGTCAAGTTACATGCATTGGATGTTCAATTATTTAACAATGGAGGAAGTTGCTTTGATTTGAGTGGTCCAGTTTTAGACAGAGCTTTATTCCATGTAGACAACTGCTACAATTGGCCACACTTTCAATCAAAAGGTACTCCTTGCAAGACATCTCAACCTCCACATACAGGAAAGTCCGCGTTTGTATTGTTTTATCATGTGAATTCAAGTGTTCAATATGATGTCTCGGTGATTTGACTACTTCACTTGTCCCTCCATTGCATTCATTTGATTGCCCTTGCAACCCACATGTTCTAACATATGCTATGTTTACCTCTCCTCGTCTTCATAAACTATGCAACCCCCCCTTCCAGCCTTTAGGGGATTTGGAGGACCTCAAGGCATGGTTGTAACCGAGACTATCATTGATCATTTAGCTTTAGCTTGTAATGTGTCTGGAGATAAGCTACGACGAGATAACATGTATACATTGGAGGATGCAACTCCGTTTGGAATGAAGTTTGGTGAAGGATATACAGGAAAATGGAACGTCCCTAAGATGTGGGATCGTCTGTATACTGAGTTAGATGTACCTGGTCGAAGAGATGCTGTTGCTGTATTCAACAAGGCACACAAATGGAAGAAGAGAGGTATTGGCTATATACCGACCAAATTTGGTATCGCATTTACAGCCAAGTTTATGAATCAAGGTGGCGCTCTTGTGCATCTCTACACTGATGGTACCGTCCTTGTTTCTCACGGCGGTACTGAAATGGGACAAGGGCTTCATACAAAAGTTTGTCAGGTGGTAGCTCAGGCATTTGGCATCGCTTTGGAGTATGTTTTTGTTAATGACTCATCTACCGACAAGGTTGCCAATACGATACCTTCAGCCGCCAGCATGTCTACGGATCTATATGGTATGGCCGCGCTTGATGCTTGTCAGCAGATACTGAAACGTATCCAACCCATTAGAGATTCACTCTCTCCTGATGCCACATTGGCTGAAGTAGCCAAGGCTGCATTCTTTGAGAGGATCGACATGACTGCCCATGGCTTCTTTGCCTTAGATGAGGCCAGATGCGGATATGACTGGGATAAAGAGAAACCAGATGATTATCCAGATAACTTGCCTGAGAATACACATAAGGGTCAGCCATTCAACTACTTTACTCAAGGTGTGGCATTATCAGAAGTGGAGATTGACGCGCTTACTGGTGATCATAAAGTCATATCAACTGATGTCCTTGTGGATGTAGGCTCAAGTATCAACCCAGCAATTGACATTGGTCAGATCGAAGGTGCTTTTATCCAAGGCATGGGATGGAGTACTATGGAAGAAGTGGTGTATTCAGACGATGATCACAAGTGGATTAGACCACGAGGGAAAACGTTTACGACAGGACCTGGCACTTACAAGATACCGGCCTTTAATGACGTTCCAGAAACGATGAATGTATCGCTATTAGATAATGCTGACAACCCATTAGCAGTTCACAGTAGCAAGGCAGTTGGCGAACCGCCATTCTTCCTAGGCACAAGTGTTTTCTTTGCTATCAAAGATGCAGTGACTGCAGCACGAGAAGGAAAAGACTACTTTGAGTTCCGTATGCCAGCAACAAGCGAAAGAATTCGAATGCTTTGTGGTGATAAGATATCATCTGAATGTGTTGCGGCTACTGGTAAAGAATCTTCTTCGTTCCAACCAAAGGGAAGTTATTAGAACTAATGTATTGTACAGACATAGTGTACATAGACAATTGTGATTCTTAAGTTAATCAACATAGATTTGTACACACCTGAACCTGAACGATTTCATCATCTATTCTTACACCACCTAGAATAAGGGTACACTTTAAGATGTGTACCTACCAACCCTCCAACCTATAAAATGTTAGACCAGCCATGTCGTCCACCAAATGACACATACTCCTTGCATTGCTTCTTATGTCCTCCATCACTTCCGAACCCCTTCCAACATTGTGTTTGACATTCTTTGTTACAAAAGAAGGCATTCTTGCATCTGCCACAGCGGAGAAGCTCGTTTCCTCCTTTCGTACCACATTCTAAACATATACGATTAACATCCGCGTGATGCTTTCTGTGATCAAGAGTATGAAGGGGCCACGCTTCATCTTTGCAAAATTCGCTACAGAAATATCTACATCCGCATTCACAGAGTATTAACTCAGTTCTCCCATGTCTTGGTTCGCCGTAGCAAACAGAGCAACGGCTCATATTTGATACAACTTTTGATTGCAGACTAACCCTATCCGCATGTGAAAGTGGGTCTTAATCCAATGCCAGCTGTTAATATCTTCTTCGAATGTCTTTGGGCGTCCAACCCAGTCACATGGCACATACCCCAGAGGTTCAATTGTTGAGAACCCTCTGAGGGAGGAGCGTGGGTATTCGACTTATTCCATTTCGGATTCGGCTCTTGTTGAGCAAACCCACCAACCCGAGCCGACCATATTAAGAACTCAAATAAAGTCATGGTCTTATTCCCATCAAGTTTATAAATCTCACGCGGATCTTCCTCAAAGTTATCCGGGAGTTCACCCCAAGTGACAAAGTTTGATAACGGATCTCCGCTTTGTAAGTCCCCTTTGCATGATCTGTACCACGCTTCTTCATCAATTCGGACGATGGGTGCGATAGGGTGGCTACCTTCTTCCATCTGTACTTCTCGTAGACTTCTAACACCAGCCTGTACTCCCGTGTTGTGTTGGCAAAACAACAGTACGGTTTACCAGTCCAGTCCTCAACTGTACCCCGTTCCAACCCAGCCATATTATCTTGTTGCCACGATCGTTCAAATACATTAATCTGATACTTACACCAATCGATTGTAAGAATAGATTCATCTTCCAACTCACTAACAATTACCGGTCGTAGAACTTTCCAATCTTCTTCACTCATCCGAAGAGCATCGGATTCACTAACTGGTGACGAACCTGGCCTAGCCCTTCCATATAACGCATTATATGTTAATAAGATATTGTTCTGATATACAGGCATTGGTTCTCGGGTTTTAGCCTCTCTGAAACTAGCTCCCATTGCTACTCGTTTCTTTTCTTCCTTGTGGTCATAGAGATTCACGTCTTCCTCTTCTTGTTCTTCGTGTGTCTTTCCACATTCATAGCAGGGTTGATTAGGAAAAGCCGGTTCGTCACTACCACCACAAGCCCAATTCTGGCATATGTAGCAGATGTAGCAGAATAGGTTCTCTTCACATAATGGGCATTTAGTCTCATATGTCCACGAAGGGTCCAAATCCATCTCTTCTTCACAACAATCGCATTTACAACGTGTTCGATCACTATTAATACATCCCTTTTCTATATTTTCCTCGCTCATGTTGATGATGTTATTTTTATGGTTATGGTAACTATCATCACCTACAATTCACTTATGGTGTTCAGAGTATATAGATTTGTTAGTTAGGATACAATAATTGACCAACAATAAATAACCTTACAAACATTGACAATTTGAGCCTGCATCTAAGCAAGGGTCACGTTTGGTAAATGGCAACATATAATGTGTACATCATGATGCAATAATTTATTTGTGCACATCTTATGCACAACTCATTGTACCCTCACACCACCCACCCCATCTCGACTACAAATGAATATGTGGAATAATAAACACCGGTCTCACCTAATGAACAGCATTGCAAACAATACAATACCTAGCTATGTAATTCTTCTTTGCCCCGATATCTTTTTTAGAAGTTTCATGGTGAAAGTTAATGTAGAATTGTTATAAATTTCATTATGCTGACTTGCTGATACGCCATAATTCATAATAAGTACGATACAGTATTATATTTGAGGAAGTAGTAGGGCGGTCAATAACCGACAATGCTCATATCTACATCGCATCAACGCGTTTTAACATACTACTTCATTGCAATATTATCAACTGCAGTATCATCATTGCATATGAGAAGAGTTCACCGAATTCAATCTTTATTTTCTCATCGATTGGCATTTCAACAACCACATAATAACTCTGCTAAATTATCTTATCATTATAATAAACGACATAGGGGTAGTACGATATTATTTCAAAATATGGGATTTGCAGATGACACTACTATACAACCGAATGATAATGGCGATGATCTGTTGAAATGGGAGAAGATGTACTATTCCTCATCTGACCAAATTGACCAAAAACAACAGCAGTTAATAAGTACAACAGATCCACTTAAATCAGAAATTAGGGTTGTAACATTTGATCTAGATAACACAATATGGAAAACTATGGTGCGTCGTGTATATCATGTTGGCAGAAGTTTGTGCATATGATGTATACTTTCTTTGCATAACTAACTAACATATCCCTTCTCCTTCATATCTAGGCAACAATATCAGATGCTAATGATGTATTGGCAACGCATTTGAGTGATAAGTTTAGTATTGATATTAGATCGGAAAAGATGATGGGTAAACTGTTCAAAGAATGCCCTGATAAATACGCTGGTATCGATTTTGCGAATAGTGACATATCTACTGATAGTCCACAACAGGAAGTAGTTGATGACGATAATTTAGTAGATATCGTGCAGAATGTTGGTCAAACTTATACTCAACAAACAGATGACAATAATGATGGAGTACATATACAAAATAAGAAGAAGAAGCCAGTGTATCTGACATTACTTCGGAAAGATGCAATCCGTTTATTACTTCAAGAATCAAATACTGATGTAAGTCCAATTGAATTAGAACAACAAGTAGATGCGGCATTTGAGATATGGGTAGAAGCAAGATGTCAATCCATTTCGAACAACTTTGCCCCAACAGCTGTACAAACATTGAAGGAAATAAAGTCAAAGTTTGATTATATTGGCGCTATTACTGATGGTAACTCGAATCCTAACCGAGTAGCCGAGCTAGAGGGTATATTTGATTTTGTTATTCGTGCTGAAGATGTTGGTGTATCCAAACCTGATAAAAGAGTGTTCAAAGCAGCTGTTGCCGCATTGATGTTACGATTAGGACAAGACAAAAGAAGTATAGAAGAGTTCTTTCTAGGAGAGAGTTTTGAAGAGGGTATAGCAACAGACAGCACATACATGGCATCTGAGACAGAGATAACGGCTTCTACTCCTCATTGGAAATTGATTGATCAAGATTCAGTTGAGGCATTCTCCGAGGCAGTCGGACCGTGGTGGGTACATATAGGAGATGATTTCTTCAAAGATGTAGTGGCTGCAAAGGAGAGTCAGATGAGAACAGTTTGGGCAAGAGAATTGATTGGGGGTAGTGTCAATGATAAAAGAGACAAAGGCAGTAAAGAAATAGAAAAGAAGCAACAGCAACGGGATGTTGATGATCTTGTGAAAGATGTTTCAAACTCAGATAAAGGCGTGTTGAAGATGGCAATAGGAGAATTGGACTTCTTATTGGAATCATTACATGACGAATTTAGCGATGCTATTCTGGACAAATTTGATGAGTTGAGTGGCTTGTTAACCAAGTGGCATAATGAGGGGAAAAGTACTACTACTTCTACTCATGAGGACGCTGTAAAAGCGAATGAGGTCGAGATCTATAGACAGCCAGATGTATCGACAACTCCTACAACTAAGGAGCATAAGTTTTGTGTCTTTTGTGGCGAGAGACTTCCTATTGCTGCCACGTTTTGTTCGAGTTGTGGTGAAAAACAGATATAGATAGATGGCTCTTTTGATATTAGTTCCATTGATCATCCATACTACTATTACTACTACATATCTTCATATCAAACTCCTAAGCTGAATTGCACATTATATGTTCTGTTTGTTATACAATATAAGATGCCTTATTTTCACATTCACATGGACACGACTTCTTCTCTTAACCCCTCTTTACTAATAGCGTAGTGGATGCTTCTTGACTGCTGCATATGGATTTGTAGTTATCATCCTTTGAAGGAACGACAATGTTTGTTTAGACTTTGAATCTCCTCGACCTCGAGACGAGTAGGGTACTCTGTTGATATTGAAGGATATTGTTCTCCAAACCACTCTTGCACCGCCTTAGAAGTAGGATTTTGTAGTATCGGATGAAGAGATTCTGAATGGAATAGAAATGCCCAAAATAGTAAGATGAATGGAACTCTTACTCTTACTCGTATCCGTCGTCGTGTTGTTGTTGTTTCGACTCTTACAGTTCTTTCTACTCTATTGTTTATGTCACCACCTATCGTCATGATTATTGTTGATATGCTGATGAGTACGGATGGTATAGAATAATTGTAATAGGGACAAATCACACAAGAAGGTGACACTAGGTTTTTTGTAGTTACAAATACCTTTGTATTTTTATTGCATTTGAGTGCCGTCTTTTCTTCTTCAAATACTGCCTCTTAGATACAAGACGTTGATGATGGAGATGAGGGCAGAGATAATAACATCACGTCTTAATGTAATATATAAGGCAGTTGGGAGTGGTGTTTGTTATTCTCTGAGTGGCAGTAAGAAGAGATGATTGCAATCTAGATAGATCTGAGCATATTTTGTGAGCAATAATTATAATTTGACATTGACATCTTAGCCGACATAATATTCTAACACACACCCGATATGATCCTAGAAACGCTAACTGCAATATCAATACTCCTCTGATCCTTCATATTATCGACAGCATATCAGGAAAACTTTCAAAGCTGATAAAATAAGGTAGAAGTTGGAAAACTGCACTACAGGTCGTATCATACATATCAGGCGATAATAATAATGAGTCAAATCCATCACACTTCAAATGATAGTTGAGTTAGTAATATCAGTATCCATCCCTCTACTTCTTAAGTCAATACAAACATACTACTCTATACAAACAATCGACGATACCTGTACTCATACAAAGTCTAACCAAACAAGTATCAACAAACCGCAAACAATCAGTAGCAAAAGCAACAGCAGTAGCAATAAGAATGTCCTCTTTAGAACAAAACGAATATATCCCCAACAATACAGATGAATCAAGCCCAAGTAGACTTATATTCAACTCGCTTGGTGTCATTGAAGTTGAACATCAATTAGTAGATACACCAAACTACTCTTGTTCATCTAACTCCAATAGCTCGGACAAAAGTGATTCCAGTTCGTCTTCTTCTTCGGTAGACTCGGTATTTCAATATGAATTATATAGTAACATATTAGGCAGTAGTATATCGTTTACAAATTCTACCAACAACATTCCTGTTATGTACGATGTAGACATAGACATGGGAACACAACAACAGCCTAACATTAAAGAAGACCGACACGAAGATATAAATGATATCGAACAAGCTATGGCGGGGACTTGGAATCATGGATCTGTTGCGACACATCTTCGAACAAAGAAGATAAAGAGATGTTGTGTTGCATACATCTCATCGTTTCCTGTGGTTGTAGCCATTGTATTACTTGCCACAAGTATCCTTCTACTGGTTGTATTTTTAGATCCACAAGATGATGTTGAGATATCTAATGCTCCAGCAGCTCTGTCTCAAGCAAAAGTAGAAGCCTTGATGGTTGTTGAAGACATACCCAAGCCGGCTGAAGTAAAAGAAGAAGTACTACTGGACGACTCCTCTGACCTTGATTTAACCGAGTTTGGCTTCCTCCACACTCAAGATACCTCCAGTAGTTGGTTGTCTTGGCAAAAGCATCTTGACTCAAACTTTGTATCATTTACCAAGTATGATGGCATCACCTCAGTAGACGAATGTGCTGCCAAGTGTGGTAAGTTAGAAGCACATGCTGGAGGATGGGGTATAAGGCTTGAGGCATGTTGGTGTAGATTGAGTGGGGGGATTGCAAGTCAATGTAAGGAACCGTGTGTTGAGGAGAGATTTGTTGAGTTCAGCGCAGCACCTTTCAACGAGTATGAGTATTGTTCGGTGTCAATCTGTAGCAAAGACGTTGATCACAGTCTATTTAATGACGAGTACTGTGAGGAAGTAGAATTCGATAATGACAAGTGTGAATCAAGAATTGAGGAGCTTCAGTTTCCACATCTTCCTTGGATACCTGAGAAGTGAGATTAGCTTAGATGTTGTTTGACTAGTAGATGTATTTATAAGGCATATTAGTGAGTCCAATTGAACATAATAGTGATCTTCCAATGCCATTAGTTTCCTTATTTACTTATATTACCTCCGCCCTCTGTGCGATTTTGCAAACTAGCAAAGTGCAAGTAAATAAGAGCAAGAGGTATCTTCAACTCTAATCACTTTCATCTTTTAGAAGGAAGATTCAGCGAACTATATACTGGGTTAATAATAAATATCACGTCCAGCAAATACAACACGACTTCCTTCACTCTTCTTACTACTAACACTATATCTTGATGATCCTCTGCTACTTCCTCGCAAGATACTCTCCGGGTATCTTATATTCTTATTGTTTGAGAGATATGGATCAGATGATCCCGTAGAGCAGGAACTACCGGATAGGGATGAAAGGTACGAGAATTCAGTTGTCAACTCTTTGAGTGACGAGAAAGAGAGTAGGAAGATGATGTAAGTTAGGAAGACATATGTACCACACTTTGGAAAAGAAATGGCAAATCTTACCCGAAGAAACACACGATGATGAACCCGTTGAATCAGAATAGCAAGATTCCGACAATCCACTCAACTCAGTAGAACTACTTAAGAAACTTGATTCATTATCATACGCGACATGCTTATTAGGTTTTCTCAGTATTCCCCGTGGTGGGAATGATACTGGTGTAGACGTAGATGATGCTGTTGAGTAAGATTGCGTCTCTGATATTGAAGGTAATGATATCGATGATCCATTCGTTGTGCTTGATTCGTCAATGTAATGATACCCCGATGGATGTTTCTTGAGAATACCTTTTGGTATTCTATTATCTCGTCGTGACGCGGAGTCATCTGATGAAGTATATCGACTTGAAGATTCAGTTGCACTTGTATATTGACTCTTTTGACCAACTGACGATGAGCAAGGTTTCAATTGTTGCTGTTTCTTTAATGCCCTAGCTCGTAATCGTTGTACCTCCTCAAATGCACATTCTGTACAATTCATTGATATTATCTTCCATTGACCCTTCTTAAATCCACCCAATCGTCTTTTCCTTCGTAGTTGGATATGTGGATGATGTATACATCGTCCAGTATGTGGATCATATTGACAGAAAGTCTTTACAGATTCTTGTGTTCTTACTGTTGAACTACCACTACCTTTTGATGACGATTTACTTTTGGCAATTGACGATGATCCGGTACTATTAGATCTTCGACTTGTAGTCTCTCTGTCGATTCTACTCGTCTCTTTACTACTTGAGGAAGAGCGTGATTTAGATGAGATGCTATTTCTCAATATAGAAGGGTTATTGGGATGGTTGTCTCTTGACCTCTCCCTTCTTCTTTCATCAGGATGTGACGACCTGCTACTTCTTCTTGATTCATCACTCGAACATTCCATTGAGTAATGTGAAACTCCTCCTCTTGGATTATTAGTTGCATAATCATCAAAACCAAGAGAGTATGAATCAGAAGAAGATGTTGTAGTAGATACTCCTGGTGATGATCTCGTATAGTAATAATCGCTATCAGTACTCATGTTATCACCTGGTGGATCATCTTGAGTATATGTTGATGATACTTCATTATTATAGTTATCATCATAACGTTTGAGTTTGTTATTAACTGAGGTATAGCCCGGTGGTTCCTCACCTAATAGACTCTCTTCACTTATTGAGTATCCATCATTCTCATTCTCATAGGAGTCATCATCGGCATCTTCTTTTCTCGTATTGTTGTCATGTATAGACGACAGAGTAGGTGATACATTCATACTAACATCTACTTCTTCTTCAATGTTCATTGACTGTAAGTCGTTATTTACATCATTCATATTATTACTCATTGACTTTTTAGATGGGGTATCTTGCTTGACGGAAGGATGTCTGGGATTCTTATTCTCCATTGTATTAGTACGACGAGGATATACCAATGAATATAGCTTGTTACTTAATTGTATCAACTCTTTCTTGTCATCAGCAGCAACATCGTCAGTAGTTGTAGTAACAGTAGTAGCCTGTGAAGCTTCCACACAATTATTACTACTATTACTACCCCATATATCATACGTTGCAGTATTCAATAAGTCATCTTTACTCTTGGCTTTACGCTTCACCTTATGCTTTTGTTGACTATGCGGTTGACTCTTCTTCTTCGAATCCACTTGTTGTTGCTTTAAGGTGGTAGTAGTATCAATATGATCATTCTTCTCCTTATCACTAGATCTATTGGATACATCCAATGTTATACAACTGACTTGTTCTTCTTCTTTGGTGGCAGTATTATCTTTTTCTTCTTCTTTCATGACTCTGCTGCTATCTTCTTTCACAATACTGCTACTAGCACTAACTTCATCATTAGTATTAGTATTATAGTTGAAGAATTGTCGTACACTTTCATCAACAAATGAATCATAGGATATATCCAATATACTCTTGTTGTAGTAACTCTGCTGATGTTGTTGATGTTGCTGATGTTGATGTTGACGTTGATCATCTCGCTGCTTTACAGTACTAGACAATGTAGAATCAGAATTGCATCTGCTAAGTTTTGGCATCACAGTCAATGCTAACTTGTCCTTTTGAGGTGAGCCACACGAATGGGATACATTTGAATAGAATGATGTTTCTAACATATTGTTGTTACTGTTATTATTTGATGATGGCTTTGTTTTATCTTTAGTATCTTCATTGGTATCTTTGGTAGCCGTTATTGCTGTTGAGTTGGATATACATTTAGTAGACTCTGAATGAAATGATCGTTGTGATGACTTGACACTTGCTACTTGCTCCTCTCCTAGTGAATCTTCTTCTTCTATAGACAATTTATTATTCATATACCGTTGTGACGGCGGTGTTAGTCTACTATTGCTTGAGTTAGAAGAAGACGAGCGTAACTTTAATTCCTCCAATTTCATCTTGCGACATTGTATCATTTGTTTAATTGATGATGTACGTTCGTTTATTGAACTTGTCGTTGTAGTATCATTATGATCTTCTTGTGTGAATGGTAATGATGGAAAGTTATAACTATCTTTTTGAGATGATTGTTCAATCTGTGACAAGTCTTCTTCATTATCATATTCACCATTGTCTTTACTCTCCTTGAATTTGGATGGTATATATTCTTTATTATTACTGTTAGTAGTATTGGTTGTTGTTGTTGTTGATAGACGTTTCAATATCTGTCTAGGAGCAGTCGGTGGTGGCGATGGTGTGTTCACCGGTGCACTATTGTATATCTTCTTCTTGTCGTTATTACTACTTTTTGGTGATGATTGTAACGTCTTATTGCTACTACTACTACTGCTTGTTGATCTACTACATCTTGATACTGAACCGCTAGTACGGCCACTCCACACGCTATCATCATCATCGGCTGTACATAATGGACATTCTTTGATTAGTTGTATCCAACACTCCTCATTATCATCATTACTACTTTTATCATCATTAGTGTTGTTATTGTTATTGGTAGTACGACGACGTCTACGACGTTTTAATTGTATACTTGGATGTATCGTACAGCATATTGTATTAATCATACTACTTTTTTGAGATGATATACTTATTGAAGGGGATGAAATGCTACTACTCTTATTGTCTTGTGATGACGAGTAGATGGGAGGAGGAGGGATAATTTGTTTTGTAGTTGCCTTGTTGCTATTATTACCATGATCATAGCTATTAATATTACCGCTTGTTGATTCGTCAGTGTTGATAGTACTGTCGCCGCTGATAATAGAGCTACTCATTTGCAGAGCTATCTCAAGTTAGCTTTGTTGTTGCAATTGCTTGTTTGATTCTGATATATTGGTAAGGGCTTTGATGGTAGAGTAGCTACTATATATAATGATCTTTCTCTCTTAGACAAAAGTATATTTATTATTAGCTTTCTTATATATTCAACTTAATGATATATATATATATTGTAATCATTGTGTCTATATTGAGTAACGCGGTATAGATAAAGGCGGCACTGCTGCTCACTAGGTAGCTATTAACAATCGTATTGGATGGTATATTACTCTATTTAGTCAAGGAGGGGGCAATTGCAACCATTCTAAATGCTCACCGGTATGAGATTTACTTCTTCTCTCTATCTGTTCCTAGGTATGGTAACTTAGAACGAGCACAAAGTTAGAAGCTAATAAAATAGGGAGGCTTCTCTCTCGGCAGCAAAAATTGAATTGCCCCCAACGAGAAAGAGAAGACGACATTATTATTTAGAACGAGCACTCTATCGCAGCACGGATCAACAAATTTTATGAGGAGGCTTAGCATTGATATAATACACATAAATGCCGCCAATGTTACAACCAATGTCTCTGAAGCCCTCCTTTACATTGCACTCCCTTTGAATGAAGAGTATTCATAAAATCACACTCTGAAGACTAACAATAGTCTCTTACTCATTTATCAACAATACTTTGCAATAACTCAAACCCCTATCATCGCTTATCTCTCTCCCCATAGCATAGCTCGTGTGTTGTACAGTTATATATGTTTTGCAACAACAGTAGTAACAACATGCCGTCATCGTCAAATAACCAACAACATAAAGGCACTACTAATCAACCAGTAGTCCAAGCAATAGTTGATTCATTAACACGATGTTTCAGTCCGATAGTCGGAAGTGATGAGTATGACACGGGACGTTGTCCATCCACTACCAACACTACAACAGCTAACAACACTCGTCGTCGAGGTGGCGACTCATCAAGTAAGTCACGACGATCATCATCTACATCATCAACAACGACTGATCAACATAAACCAAATAACAATAACAAAGGTACATACGATGCCGATAGATATATACATCGTAAACTTGAAATATTCCGTACGACTGATGAAGAGTGTTTAGCTGAGTTTGGTATTCCACATCCTCGTCCGATGAAGCGTCACAAGTCTTCCTCATCGTCTCCTAACAGGAAGAAGGAGAAGGAAGGAAAGGAGGAAAAGGGAGGTGCTAGTAATCATCGTCGTAATCAAAGTGCCAACACATTAGTCTACTCTTCCGAAGATCAATCTGAAGAAATTGATAATATAACAACGGTACAATTACGTGAGAAGCAACGTCAACAACAAGCTGCCAACAACTCCAACAATCCTAATAGTTCATCCAACAATAGCAGTGGAGGTAACTTGTCAAACATATTAAACATATTACGTAATCCCTTCAATTGTCTAAACGAACTAAATATGCAATTACAAACTAAGAATGGATTATGCTTTGCTAATCCCATCCATGAGAATGGTAGTTGGGATTATGATTGGAAGTTGACTGATGAAGAGTTGAAGAAGTTCAAAGAGGAGGAAGGCATACCGGATGTTGATGAAAGTTCGGCTAGTTTGGATGGTACGTATATCTCATGCTTTTGTGTGTTGTACACGACGGAACTCTCTGTTTACCAATAGGTATCTCAATCTCATCCCTCCTCCTTCCTCATACATACATCCATACATCACACACACAATACAAAAAAAGTAGGAGGTGATGATGAAGAACAAACAATGACATCAGCATCGTACTTTGATCAAAAGTATTCACATATAAAAATAACAAATCCACCAATGTTATTATATACCGAACATCGTGTCAAGTATGAAGAGTATGATGATCATATATTTCAGATAGTTGAGAGGCGTAAGAAGGGGTATAATGTACATACTACTACTACTGCAAGTAGTGGTAGGAGGGGAGGAGGTAGTCCAACGACAAGTAATATTGTACTGAAGAAGAATAGTAAGTTATTGGAAAGTAAGTTTAAGGCACGTCGTGATAAGAGGATCAAGAATAGTATCAATAAGGGAGGAGGTAACAATAAGAGGAATGATGAGAATGTTGTACCACTTGCTAAGTCGTCAAGTGTTAGTGCTGATAGTGTTACTGATCCGATGTTGGCTGCGGCTGTTTGTTAATAAGATTATGAATATAAGGTGATCTCATGTGATTGTGTGTAGAGAGAAGAAGTTTGTGTGTATGTAAGATATAGTCATTGTATGTTGTAAAAATATAAAAGACCAATGAAATCCAAACATGCATACTTTATACTGTAGTAGCACATATGATATGTCATCATTTCACAACTAATTGTCCTTCGTCTACTTGAAGTACTACTGGATAACAAAGTATGAATAGAGGATACCCCGGGTATCTTAGTCATCGGTTCATCAAAAGAAAGTGTTCATAGGAAAAAATAGTGAAAGAAGATGTGTATAGATCATCTTAAACTAATTGTTGAATGTCTAACATCTACGTCTAACACAATATCATCAGGCAATCAGATCCATATCTCTCGATAAGAATACAAGATATACCCGGGGTATCTTATCAGGTTATCGTAATCGTCTGAAAGAGTTTGGAAGAGGAGATGATATCATTAACTAAGTATAGTGCAATCTGAAAACTAAGCTTTGGAAAGGTATGAACTAAGTCTCTCCTCTCCTTCTCTCATGACTAATAGGCTAGTGCGGAGGGCCAGAGAGAGTTGAGGATACCTCTTGCCTCCTGTAGTTTTGGCATCCAGCGGAGGTGATATAAGAAGTTAATAGTAAACTGTAAACAGCATGAGATCTTCAATTCTTCTGTATGCGCTTCTCTTCTGTGTGCGCTTTTGTTTGAGTTGATAATCTCCACCTCTTTTCCTCTTTCCTCCTCCCATGAAAGATTCGCAGACGTACGTCACTCTGACAAATTAGTACGATTAATTTTACAGACTACAAAGCACACCTTCCTCGGTAATAATCTCGGTAATAATTATCGAATAACCTCAAATATTAAGAAAGAGGTGGTGTCAGAGAGCATACCTTCTACATAATATTGCTGCAATAGTAGTACAGCGCAAGTTATTGCTATTATTACTAGAAAAGTGGGAGATATAGCTAGTAATAATAGAGCGAAACAATAATATGTCAGATCAATCAGATGACAATGATTCATTCGCAGATTTTTTAGCATTTCTTTCTCCTACATCAAACTCGAACAATGTTGATTCGAGTTCAAATGTCGATGGTGCTACTGCCGAGGATATAACAGCAAGTAGTCTGGGTAGTATTCAAACAGCCAATATTGATATAGAAACAGGTAATATACCGAAGCGCCGCCGTTCATCTGTTACATTTAATTCTGAGATTGACAATGTTTATTCTATTGATGGCGTTGGGTTGCACTTATCATCTCCTACTAATGATGTAAAGTATATTGAAGAAGAAGAATCCGACGAATATCAATTCCTAGTAGATTCATTTAATGCAGCTGATACTGATGGTAATGGCTCTCTATCACATGACGAATTACGAGATTTACTTAGAAGTCTAGGACTGCAAATGGTAGATGATGAGAATCTCAACAAGTGGATTAATGATATTGATGGTAATAATGATGGAGAAATCGATATGATTGAGTTTCAATTAATCTTTGAAAAGATAAAATTGAGCAGTAACTGTACTTTTGATAAGCTACTCCGGGAAACATTTGATATGTATGATGCAGATGGAAGTGGTGATATTGATCAATCAGAGTTGAAAACATTAATGGCTCAATTAGGATTTGATTTAAGTGATGAAGAGTTATCCAACATGGTTGCAGAAGTGGACGTAGATGGTAATGGAGAGATTGATTTTACTGGAAAGTCCGCGTTAGTATGTTCATTATTTGTATTAGTTTGTGTGTTCAATATGAAGTCTCGATGATTTAATCACTTCCTTTGGCCTTCCGTTGCCGATATTTGACTGCCCTTGTAAACCACATGTACTAATAGGAGTTATGATCTCCTCTCTTTCATCATCATAATTCTTCCAGAGTTTGTCCAATTATTTAAAGGATCATCAAAAGGTAATGAGGGGAAGTCGAACACACCAATGTATAAAAGAAAAGAAGCCTCCCTCTTTGACAATGCAAAACAATATATTCAGTTTGGACCCATGTTACGGTTTGTTACTTGGCTGTACTCTGGACGGAAGTTACTGCTTCTTCTGTGCTCACACTTTGTTGCTAGCTTGATCATATGGGGTATGTGTTTATGTGTACTTTGTATTTTATGCACTGTAATATCTAATTCTTGTTTGACTCTCTATGCCAGCCCACTTTGCTATGATAAGATATGAGCAACAAGAAGGCACTGTACCTGAAGATGCATCTAGATACACCGCAAAGCGAATTGTTCCTCCATTTCTTTATGGAAGCAAACATTGCAGTAGGTTCTCTTTCTTTTTCATGTTGTGTTAGTATCATTTTAAAACTCAACCAACTCATGCACCCGTCATCTTTAGTTTTGTTTCAGATGGCCCTCATCCCGCTTACTATGAGCAGATATACAATTGCCGCCTTATCGAGTAGCAAGCTCAATTACTATTTACCACTTGACAAGAGCTTGCGTATCCATATATATCTCGGATACACAATGGTCTCAATATCATTCATGGCATTGATTATATTTTTTGTGTTTCTTGGTTTGTTATGCTCAGAAGGCGATGATGCATCATGTGACAAACTGGGATCCGAGATAATGATCACAGGTTACTGTATTGTCGGACTTTTGGTAAGTACAATATTTTAATCAACTTTATCTATCTTCTTATTCCAAGTAAAGCTGATCATGTACTCTTCTTTTCTACATAGGCACTAATGACCGGAACGGCCTACTATCGTCATACGATTCCCTATGAAGTCTTCTATCGAGTTCATTTTACATTCTTGGTAGTGTATTTTCTAACTATCATTCACACCATCGATGCTGCTCAGAGAAGCGGAGAGAAGAACCGAAGTCAAACTTACAAGTGGTATATAGTGCCGCTTCTCTACTATTCGTGTGATTACATGATGATGTGGTTTAATCAAAGATTCAAAGTAAGTTGACATAATGTGTTACAAGTTGTATTGTCTTCGTATGAAAGTAAGCTCACATAATGTGTCTTTTTATGGTACCTTAGACTAAGATTACTTCCTTTACCGCGGTTGAAAATGAAGGTTCAAAGATGTGAGTCTATTCATATTGAGTCTTCTTTATTATGTATCTCTCTATTAGGTACTGAACTCACTTTCATCTTTTCTAATCTAATCTTAGGATCATTTTAAAGATGAGGCGTCCAACCCTTTTTCACTTCCAGCCTGGCCAGTATGCTTTCTTACGAGTTGACTCGATTGATAGGTCATGGCACCCGTTTTCGATCGCAAGTCAGCCAAGTTCAAATGAAGTCGAGTTTTATATTGAAGTGTATGGTGAAGGAAGTTGGACTGATCTTTTGTGGTCCAAACTCAAGAGCTCCTCCAAGCTCTATGTTGACTTGCTAGGACCTTATGGCACAGGGCTTGTTAAAGATCCTTCATATACTAATATCGTTGCAATTGGTAGTGGTACCGGTATTGTGCCCTGTACAAGTCTGCTCAAAGAGCATGTACGCAAAATGGTCATGCTGGATCCAGAGAATTATCTAATCGAGCGAGCAGAACATATGAAACAAGTTATCAATACTCTTGGGGCTCAAGAAGTCAAGGATGGCTCATTGTCTCAGCACATGACGAAGACGCTTAAGGGGTTCATGTTTGCAAATCAAAACCAAGACAAAGTCGTTGCCAGAGCAGTTGCCAGAGCGCATAGGCAGTCCTCTAACGAAGATCTCAAGTCATATGAGAAACAACAAGTGGTCCGCGATAGGTAAATTGAAACATATGATATGTTCTTATCAAACAATGCAGAGCAATCTAACACAATTTATCAATCTATCCTTACAGCTTAAATGCATTAGATTATTCTTCATGTGGAATGAGTTTAGTCCACGATACTCTTTTGAACTACCGAAGCGAAACAAGTAGAGTGCATGATGTAATTATGAAACGACACAAAGCAGAAAAGACAGCGAAAGAAGAGTTGAAGAAGGCTACTTTTAGAGCCACCCAATCTTTTTATGGAACAGCCATACTGACTTTTGTTACATTGTTCGGAGTTATTGTATTTAGTCTCAATTTGAGTTGGACTTTGACAACCGCAGAAATTGACGAAGATATGATGTCAAACCTTGAAATCATCACGATACTGCTCCATGCTATATTTTTTGTCTGCTCGTTCTTCATATGGAACGGAGTGACTCTTCAGTCGTATGTAGACGGAATGTTGTCTGTTGCTTTGCCGTTCCTTGACTGGTACTATCATAGTATTGTATCACTCAGTATAGGACAGGTTATCACACTATCAATTGTGAACGGGTACATCACATTTCGTTTCTACCAAAAGACGTTAGCAACAGTTGGCCAGCACACTACAGAAGAAAATGTCGAACATCTCCATTTTATATGGACTGTTAGAAGCGTCAAGATTGCTCGTCAACTATACCCAGAGATATTAGGTAAGGACATTGACTTGTTTGAGAAATGATATGGTTTTGCATTTACTAACAAACAAAGTCGTATCCTGTAGAAACATACGATCAATTAGTAGAAGAATGGGGCGAAGAATATGCCGGGGAAGTGCTAGATGTATCGATTTACATCACTGATAAGGATAGAAATGAAGCGGCGACATTCAGAGCTGAGATCAGGACTACCTCACTGTTCAAAAGTAGAAGAGTACTCTTTATCCGACCAAAATTAGGCGATATCTTAGAAGAGCATGTTCAAAACCTCTTTGAAATCCGCCCGGCTTATTCTTCGACACTGGTGGCATTCTGCGGGGGTCCTGGCCTAAGTCGTATTATCGGTAATGCCATTAGCACGGTCAAGCTTTTGAATGCCGCAACAGGGCACAACTCCCATAGACTAGACTTTGTCAGTGAAAGTTATGGTGGGAAGAAGAAAGGATCTACAAAGCAGGAAGCTAGAAAGAAGAAGGATGAAGAGGTTTCTTTATGGGATGTAGTAAAGAAAGATACGGTGATACAGGTGAATTCGAAGAGAGTAAAATCAGTGTTTGAGGATGAAAGTGATAAAAGTAGGGAGTCCATCGTCAAAGAGTATAACAAACCAAGAAACACAAAAAATATAATCAATGCCATGAATGATATTGAGACCATTGTGTATCCGAGATATATATGGATACGCAAGCTCTTGTCAAGTGGTAAATAGTAATTGAGCTTGCTACT